>Ga0209202_1000186_pt1 | contig 67316 bp, 40 predicted proteins | sample AD_UKC032_MetaG_FD_184416 | JGI IMG/M metagenome (GOLD analysis project Ga0209202, IMG submission 184416) | Active sludge microbial communities of municipal wastewater-treating anaerobic digesters from USA - AD_UKC032_MetaG (SPAdes) (version 2) | ecosystem: Engineered > Bioreactor > Anaerobic >... | reverse complement strand
GGGGGGGGGGGGGCGGGTTTGGGCGCGGGCCTGAGCCGGAAAGGAGGAATGGACGAGTCGCGGATGATGTAAAACGAGGTTCCAAGGCGGGAGGGAGAGGACGCGAACGTTCGGCAACCCCGGGACGGGCGGACGGGTGTTGTCGCGTGCCCTGGTTTTTCGACGGGCCGGAGCCAACGCTGGCGGGGACAGTTCCCCTCCTGGGCGCAGGCTGCCGAAAGGTGATTGCTTGCGTTGTCCGCAAGGTCGGCCGGCCGCTTTGGAGCGATAGACGCTTTCACCCCCGCCCCCGAAACCCGAAGAGCGTTTTTGGGGTTGGAAAAACCTTTTTCCCTTCAGCTACCGAAACCCGGGCGCCGACAACAAAAGACCCCGGGAGGCGCAGGGATTCTTCTCTCTCTCCTCGCGCCCCCGAGTAGTGTATGGGATGAAGAGCTGGCATCTGCTCGGCTCCAGTGAAACTGAGCCGGGCGACGGAAGGGCCGTCCAGCTAACCGGAACCGGAGCGACTGATCAGGCAGACAAGTGGACTGGAGAGCAAAAGAAACCGCTCCGGGCACGAACTTGCAACCTCAGCGGGCTGCCACGCGAGGGCCACCTCAAGCTGCGGCGAGGGGACCGAGCAACGGCGGAAGGCCATTGGCAGGTTGGGCTGAGGAGGCGGCGGTGCTCCTGCTGGCGATGAACGTCCTCTTACAACCCGATGATGGATAGGATGACCAGCGGCATTCAGCGATTATATCGGCAGGCAGGGAATGCTTTGCAGGCCATAAATTGAGGAGGCAGGAAGGGGATGACGGGGCATGAGGCGGTCATGCAACGGCAGGGCCACGATAGGGTAACGGTTTGGAGGTCGTCAGATGCAGGTCGTTAACCCGGCTTTTGGGATTCAGGGGACGGCCAGTTACCGCCCGCCAAACAGTGAGCGACGCGGCTCGAGTACGCCAGCCAGTCATTCAAGGGCGGATTATTTATGGCCGTGACAGATAATACCCGGCCGCAATAGCGATGCTCATCGCGGCACCATGGAAGCCCAAAGGTTGCCTTTCCCAAGTCAACCGCAGGGCGGCTTTGGCCGGGGCGCGATGGGTTTCAGGCTTTTTCGGCGGAAGCAGTGAACATCTGCACGCTCAGGGGCTAACAAACCCGCGCCACTTCCATCCCCAGCAATTTGCCGAACTTCTCGATTTTCGAGGCAATATGCCCCACCCCGACGGCGCAATGGTGCGCGGGGCCGTGGAGGTTCCAGTTGTTGACAAACTGGCGGGCCCCGATATCGAACCGGTAACGGCTGTTTGTGTTGCCGATTTCCAGGATCGGCCCGGGCACGGATTCGCCTTCCGCCACCAGGAGTTTGAGGCGCCCGTTGGCCGCCTCGACTACGGAAAGGAGGGTCACGGGGCCATGTTTAACGGACATTTCGACGGAAAGGCCGCGTCCCACCTTGCCATGATAAACGCGCAGTGGGCGCACTTTGGTTTTGCCCTCGGCGATGGCGATATGCCCCGGGCCGTCGTGGCCCATGAGGACCAGATCATCATTGAAGTCCATGGCGTAATACTCCGTAAAAGAGCCGCCGACGCCGAAGCTGTCGAGAATCTTCATGGCCTGGGCGTTCTTGACTTCGTATTCACCGGCAACCGGGATTCCCCGGGCGGTCAGCATGGAATTGCCCAGGATAATCGAGCTGATGGCGTCTTCGTTCTCGTCGTTGCCCCGGCCCATGTAGTAATAGGCCATGGACCCGAGGTCATGTTCCTTGACGAGGCGGTCCAACGCCACGGAGGTGCGGGCGGCACGCGCCAACTCGGCGGGGGAGCAATCGGGCTGGACATCAAAGACGCGGTTGAATTCGGCCACCCGGCGCTGGATTTGTTTGGCCGTCACCTCCCGGCGCATGGCGGCCAGTTCATCCACTTCAATAATCTCCATGTGGCCGCCGAACGTTGCGCAGTGCAGCGTGAGGTCGGAGTAGATGTCGAGCATGCCGCAGTAATAGTGCCCCATGAGGCCAAGGCGGTTGTGGAACATGACATTGGCCACGCGGGCGGCCTCAATCCAGTCTCCCACCTCCTGCCAGCAAACGGGGTCCTCGTGCAGCATGCCGGTGATTTGATGGAAGGCGATGTTGGCCCGGTTGAAAACATTGGCGATTTCCGGAACGGGGCAGGCGGCACAGTGGGCCAGCCACTCGCCCGTCATGGCGGTGCGATCGCCCATGCGGTTGAATTGGGCATAGTCAATGGCGGGGGCGGGCGAGAGGTTGAGGATGATGACCGGCACCTTGGCGCGCTGCACCACGGGCAAAACCGTTGAGGAGAGGGCGTAGGTCGTAACGTAGAGGAAGATGAGGTCCACGTCTTCCTGCCGAAAGCGATGCCCGGCGGCCAGTGCTTTGGGCGGGGAATCAATGAGGCCGAGGTTGACGACGTCAACGCCCGGGTGGCGGAGGCGGTCAGCGACGACTTTCAGGTAACCTTCAAGGCGCGGCTTGAGTCCTTTGAATTGAGGCCAATAGGCTTCCAGGCCGATTCCAAACAGTCCGAGCTTTACTTTATTCATGGGTGATTTGATCAGGAGGCACCAGGGGCAAGTTGAGCCAGGCCAGGCCGACATCGCGGTAGAGGTGGTCAATGCTCGTTCCGCCGGGGGCGTCATAGAGAACCGCCAATCGGTTCTGGCATTTAATGACGGACGGCAGGCCAATGCAGTCCTTGCTCCAAGTGCAGTTTTTTCTATCGAGCACGACCGCTTTTTTGCGCGCGTCCCAGTGGGTCAGGTCCTTGCTCCAATAGACCCAGACCGCATCCGTATATTCGCCGCGTTCGTCAATGCCGATGTGGTTGGTGAAAAGAAACCAGGTGCGGCATTTGGGTTCGTAGTAGATCGAGGTGTTTTCAACTTGCTCTTCCGGCGAGAAGACGGGCTGGAGATCAACGGTCCAGGCGGCATCAAGGTTTTTCGTGCGCGCCAGGCCAATCGTCCGTTTAACCGGGTTGTCCGTGGCGCCGCTGAAAAACAGGAGATACTCGCCGCGGTGTTTAAGCACGCAGCCCGGGCTGGCCGTTACCGAATAAAATGTGCCGGGCTGGCACCGGAAAGGGATGACCGATTTCTGTTTAATCCAAGGCCCGGCCGGGGTCCGGCTTTTCGCCTTGAGAGTCTGGTAGGGAAACATGGGCACGCGCCCTGGCGGCGGGGTCACGTTGGGGGTGCCGAGGTAGAACATGTGCCAGAATTTGCCCGCTTTGAAGGTCACCCCATAAGACGCGCTGGCGGAGTCGGGCTCACCGGGCTGGCCAAGTTCCAGGACCGGCCCTTTTTTCTCCCAGTGGACGAGGTCTTTGCTGGTGGCGAGACAGGTCAGCCAGCCTTGTGGCCCGGCGCCGTCGTAATGGAGGTAGAAAGTGTTTCCCTCCTGGAATACCCAAATATCGCGGGCGCCGAAATCGTCGCACTGCCCCGGCCCGCCTTTGTGCCGGAGCACCACCCCCTGGTCGAACGCATCGAGGCGGTATTTCGCGGCGGGTCGGCCGTCGCAATAGCGTGGGGTTTCCGCGGCTCCGCAGAGGAGAAGGGAGCCGATCCAGATAGAGATTAGAGTACGCATAAAATGAGAACTTAGGGGCCGAGCAACACCCGGTAGTAGCGCTGCGTAAAATACGGCGCCAAAGGGTCTGTAAATACGAAGGGCGGCGTTGCCGACAGGTTCGTGAGCAGTCCAACCCAAATCGGGTTGGCTAAGTTGGTGGCGGCCTGAACGGTGTAGTCCGGGCCGCTATCGCCCGTGATCACCAGGTGGAACTGGCCGTTGCTGACCGCGAACGGCCGCAAAACCGGCGGAGCCGGTGCTGCCACCGTCAACTGAAAGCTCTGGGTGGCACTAAGGTTTGGAATCCCGTTGTCCCGCACCTTCACGCGGACCTGCGTTTGGTAGCCCACCTGCGAAAGGGTGGGATGCCACTGAAACATTCCGCTGGTGGCATTCAGCGAAGCGCCCCCGGGGCCGCTGAGCAAACTAAATGTCAGGGGCTGGGGAGGCACATCGGGATCCGAGGCCGGAATGGAGAGCGAAAAGGTTCCCCCCGCAAGGAGGGTGCGATTTGAGATTGCGGCGATGAACGGAGGATCATTGGTGGCCAGAACCATAAGCGAGAACTGCCGATCGGAATTGCGGGACCGGGAGTCTATGGCTCGCGCGGTGAGGGATACGGCGGTGTTGGTGACAAAATTCAACAGGTCCGCGTTGAGCACCGTTATAAGCCCGGTGTCAGGATTCAAGGTGAATCGCCCGGCGGCATTATCCAGCAACTGGCAGGCATAGGTTTCGCCGGCGACCCTCCCGGCCACCGCCAAAGCCAGGGCCTTTGCTCCCGGCGCCGTGGCCTGGCTCAGCGGGGGATCCAGGAGCCATTCGCCAATCAGGGCGGCCGCTAGATTGGTTTCGACGCCCGCGGTTGCCAGGTCGTGGATTTCGGCAGAGGCCAGGGGGCGGTTCCAGACGCGATAATTCCACGCCTGCCCGGCGTAGTAGCCATAGGCGCTGCCGCCGAAGTTGCGGGCGGAAGGATGCACGCAGAGCTGCGTGCTCGTGAGGCCGCTATGCACGAAAGCGCCATTGATATACAGCGACGGCGTTTTGTTGGAATAGACCACCGCAATGTGTGTCCAGTCGTCCAGGTTGGCCTGCCAGGAAAGCAACGCGGGCAAGTAGTTGCCGGAGTGTTCGAAAACCTGAACGCAATTGCGCCCCACAGACACCCCCATGCCGGCATGGCCGTCCGCCCACGCCAGAGAGCCCAACTCCGGATGCGCGAGGTAACGTTGCCCCCAGGTGCCGGGTATGCCGGAGGTGGCTTCCGCAACAACATTGGCCTCGAGTGTCGGCCGGGCCCAGAAGTCAACCGTAAAGCTGTTGGTCACCTCCAGCATCGCCCCGTCCTGAATGCCTGTGCCGTCCCCCGCGAAGGCCACGCCCTGCGAGATCAACTGGGCGCGGGCAAGGGAGGGAGCCGTGCTTTGCGGAACGATGAGATATTTGAGGTCGCCTTCCACCCATGGCGCCCAAAGAGCGGTGTTGGTGGGAAACTCGGTCGTTGCCGCGGCGAAGACCAGGGAAGGCACGTTGTCCGGGCTATAGCAGATCGGGCGTTTCCGCGAGTCTCCCAGCAGGGAATGCCCCTCGCCCAATGTCCATGCGAAGCGGTTGGAATAGGAGCAGGTGCGGAGGTGATTCCAGTTTACGTCAAAGTAGCTCAGGCGCAGGCCGTTTACGACAATGAATTGCGAGTTGGTGGCATCGTAAAGGAGGTCCACACTGTTCCCCACCAGCCCCGGGTCGAGACAGGCGAGGTTGGTGAAACTGCCCGGGGAGAATGCGGGATCCGGGGAGCGGATGACGCGTTCGCAGCCGGCATTCGTGCCGCCGGGAAAGTCCGTATAGATCATGTAGTAATAGCCGTCATTTGCCTGGACCACCGCCGACTGGCCATCGCCATAGGCATCCGCAACCGTGTTGGGGTTTTCAATAATGTGGGTTCCGTCATGGAGCCGTGTGAACGTGCGCCCGCCGTTGGTGGAAACGGCCATGCCGATGCGGGTGATGGCCGGCAAGCTGGTGTTATCCGTGTTGCCGCTGTAGGTAAGGTAGTAAAGGTTGCCAACGCGATAAACATTCGGATCGCAGGCGTGGACCTGGTCGAACTTGGTGGGATCCAGGCTGGGAGCCAGCGCGATCCGCGGCGGCGCCCGCAACAGGCCTTCGAGAGACGTGGCTTCCTTGTAAAGAATGTGGTCGCCTCCCACGGCGCCTCCTCCGCCAGTGCCACACATCCAGATTTTGTAGAGCCCCTCCGTCTCGTCGTAGATAAACGAGGGGGCATAGTTGTAAATCATATCCTGATCGTACGTGATATTGTGATAGGATGATTTGAAGACCCATTGATCGAAGCGCGCGGCCAGGAATAGCGCGCTCTCCGGAATCGCCTGTTTAACCCACCCGGGTCCGGCCCACTTAACCTGGAAAGTAAGGGTGCCGGTATTATGGAAATAGCCGGCCTGAATCCGGTGCAAGCCGGCGGTAAGATTTGTGGTCGCCGAAACTTCCCTTACGGCATGCGCGCCATCGTTGTTCACGACCAGGGCTCCATCAATCCAAAGCCGCGAACCATGCCGGGAATTCAGGTAGAAGGTATATGCGCCGTTGGTCGGAACGTCCAGATAACCTGTAAACCGGGCAAAGAAGTTGGTGTCGCGCAACCGGGCGGAGAGGTCGAAATCGTTGACGAGTTTGCCCAGCACCGGGTGAGTAATCACCAAGCCGTTGGCGAAGTCCGGCAGGGCGGAGAGAGGTGCGGAAATGGCTGGCGTTTCCCCCGGGTTGATCGGCAGTTCCCAATACTCGAAGAGCAATCCCTGATGGGCGCGGGACACGCCGTTCGTGGGGGCAGCCAGAACAAGCTGGACTGAATTGGTAGTGCAGACCAACGAGGGCACCAGATCAACCAAACCCGTGAAAGTGATATTCGTGGCCGTAAACTGATCCTGGGCCGCATAGCCATCATGCTGGATGAGGGTAAAGGCGCCGGGTTGCGCGGACCAGCGTGAATAGACCGAAGCATCAATAACCACTTTGGTGCCGGTGGCGATGGAGATTTGGGAGCCGGTCATTTGGACCGGCGCGATGCCGCCGGCATCCAGTTGGAATTGGAGGGTGGCGGTGTCCGTGAGTTGCAGACCCACGCCGCCGGAATTGGTGCGCTGCAGCCAAAACCGCGAGCCTTGCAGGACCAGCGTGTCTTGTACTTGCAGAAGCCCGCCCCATTGCAAAACCCCGGATGAGATGGTGTAAGCGCATTTATTCGTTGCGGGGGTGCCAATGGTAAAATTACCGACGTGAACGGCGCCGCCCCATTGGAACATCCGGGAACCGGAAGAGCCGGGCCCGTTGCCAATAAACAGGCTCGGCGTGCGCAGCATGGCCGAGCCACAGACCAGCAAGCGGCCCACGCCCTGGTTGCCCACAGCCACAAAAGTATCAGCCGCGGGAAGAATAAGACTGCCGGCGGAAAGGTTGTACTCGCCACTCGCGCCGGAACCGCCACCGGCAGCGTCACCAATACTCAGATAGCCATTGACGACCAAGTCCCCACCCATCTGATCAACCTGCCCGAAATTGGAGAAATCCCGGCCGAGAAGCATTGCGGCGACGGAAAGCGAGGCCCCCTTACGAACAAGCAAGGTGCCTTTGAAGACCGGGCCGGCGCCCTGCCCCACATATAGATTGGCGCAGGTTCCAGCATTGTCATCCAACACCGCGACGCTCCCGTTGAGGATAATGGGGCTTTGGGCAGGAGTTGGCACCTCGCCGGAACTCCAGTTGGCGGCAACATTCCAATTCCCGTTGGTCGGCAGAAAAACCACCAGTTGGACTCCGGCGGTCGGGGCAAGGGCCGATGAAAGCAGCAAGCACGCGCAAAGCCCGGCGAGGCTTCTTCGATGCGGCTTTTGAAGCCGGAGGCCTGAAGGAACCCCTTGCGGATCCCTTTTAGGATGCTCCAAGCCGGGTTTCATGGCGTTCAACCGGGGCGCAATCAAGTCACGTCATGCTTTATGGCGGGCCCGTGAGCGGCGGCTGGCATGGGCAGAACTTTACTGGCCATAGTATGCGGTGGCCCCGTGTTTGCGCAAAAAGTGTTTCTGGATCAGCGCCGGTGGAAGTGGCGCTACCCCGGGATTAATCCGCAGGGTCTCCGTTTGCAACTGGGCAATAAACTCCAGCGCAACCGCATTATGAACCGCTGCAGACACGTCCTGGCCCCATGTAAACGGACCGTGGCCGGCCACCAGCACTCCGGGGCAATGCAACGGATTCAGCTTTGCAAATCGCTCAACAATAACCCGCCCCGTTTCCGTCTCGTAATCAGTCCTAATTTCCTTGGCCGTCAGCAGCCGGGTGCAAGGAACCGCACCATACCAATAATCCGCCTGCGTGGTGCCGCAGCACGGCAGATCTCTCCGCGCCTGGGCCCAGGCGGTCGCCTGAAGACTATGCGTGTGAACCACTCCGCCAATTTCCCTGAAGGCGCGGTAGAGCGTGAGATGAGTCGGCGTATCCGAACTTGGCTTAAGCGTTCCCTCGACGACCTTGCCGGTCCCCAGCGCGACCACAACCATATGGCGCGGCTTCATCCGGGCATAAGGAACGCCGGAAGGTTTAATAACGATCAATCCGCGCTCGCGATCAATGCCGCTCGCATTACCCCACGTTTGCACGACCAACCCCCGGGCCACGAGATCGAGGTTGGCCTGCCAAACATCCCGCTTGAGCTTTTCGAGCATGGCAGACTACTGCCGGACGCGGCTGCGGATTTCGATGAGCTGCTTCATTACCGGATGCAGATTGTCGCGCCACTTCCGAGTACCGAAAGCATCGTGCAGGGTTTTATAGAGCCCGTATAACTGGCGATAAGTATTATGCGCTTCCGGGCTGGGCTTGAAAACGCGTGGTTTGAGCGCGGTCATTGCCCGTTGCGCTGCCGCGTAGTTCTTGTAGGTGCCGGCCACCACTGCGCCCGCGATCGCCGCTCCCAGAGCGCAGGTCTGAGCGGATCGGGAAATTTTCATGGGGCGGCCCGTAACGTCGGCGTAGATTTGCATGACCAGGGGATTCTTCTCCGCAATCCCGCCACAGTTGACCACTTGTTGCACGCGCACGCCGTATTCCTCGAAACGATTAATGATGGTCAAGGCGCCAAACGCGGTGGCCTCGATAAGTGCCCGATAGATTTCGGCCGGAGTGGTGTAAAGCGTTTGACCCAAAAGCAATCCAGTGAGGCACTGGTCCACCAAAATCGTGCGGTTACCGTTGTTCCAATCCAAGGCCAGGAGCCCGGATTCACCTGGCTTCAGCCGCGCTGCCTCCCGGGTCAATTGCTCGTGCGTGCCAGCCTTTTTGCCGCCTGGCTGCAGGTAATTGACAAACCAGTTGAAGATGTCTCCCACCGCCGACTGTCCAGCCTCGAGGCCATAATAACCGGGCAGGATACTGCCTTTTACGATGCCGCAGAGTCCGGGAATGTCCGCGAGCGGCTGATCCCCGGGCACCACCATCATATCGCAGGTGCTGGTGCCAATGATCTTCACGAGCGTGCCCGGAGCGATTCCGCTGCCGACCCCGCCAAGGTGAGCATCAAAGGCCCCCACAGCTACCGGGATGCCGGCACGCAAACCCGTGCGCTGGGCCCAACACGCAGTGAGGCCACCGACGGAGCCGTCAATCGCGCGCGCCTGAGGCCGCAGCCGCGCCCGCAGTTTACCCAGCTTCGGGTCAAGCCGGCTGAGGAATTTGGCATCCGGATACCCTCCCCACGCATCGTTGTACATTGCTTTGTGGCCGGCGGCGCAAATGCCCACGGCCAGCTTTTCGGGATGCTCCGTGCCAGTAAGCGTCGCCGGGATATAGTCGGCGCATTCAACCCACGTATACGCGGCGTTAAAGACTTCGGGGGCGGTGCGCAGACAATGCAGAATCTTGCTGAAAAACCATTCGCTGGAATAGGTGCCGCCACACTTGGCGAGATAGTGTGGGCGCAGCTTTTGGGCAAGCGCAGTAATTTCAGCGGCCTCAACTACACCGGTATGATCCTTCCAGAGCCAGGCCATCGCAGCAGGGTTCTTGTGGAACCTTTTCTGGAAAGCGAGCGGCTGTCCGCTGGCATCCACCGGCAACGGGGTGCTGCCCGTAGTGTCCACACCAATGCCGACAATCTGCTCTGGTTTGAAGCCCCGCACATGCTTTTTCGCGTCGGCCAGGGCGTTTCTAATGGTAACCTCCGCCCCTTTGATGTAATCCCCGGGGTGTTGCCTGGCCAGATTGGGATCGCGTCCAAGGATAACGCCTGCGTTTCCGTGCTCATAAGGCCAAACGGCCGTGGCCACTTCCTGGCCATCGGCGGTCTTGACGATCAGCGCACGCACCGAATTAGTTCCATAATCCAAACCGATAGTGTATTGGGCACTCATAGACTCAATAGGCCTGGGGGTTCCTTAGCGGCATGCCTTCCCTTCGTCCGAAAAGGCTCTGTCAGGATAACACTGCTCATGAATCAAGCAGCGCTGATTCCCGCTCCCGGAAATACTCGGCGGTGGTAATAACCATTTTGTCGAGCGACTTTACATCGGGTTTGCCATGCATAGCGGGATACGGATCGCCGCCTGGCCCCAGAGGCTCGGGGGTAACGTAACAGCCGGGGCGGTTATAGCCAATAACATAGAGCGCCATTATAATGGTATCCAGATCGAGCGCCCCATCGCCCAGCGCACAGCGGTTGCTATCAGCCATGTGCAGATTGGTCAACATGGGGCCCGCGTCCAGGAGAGCACTGCCAATGTGGCTTTCTTCCACTTGCATATGGTAAACGTCGCCGTTGATATGCTTGATGGCCGGATGATCGACTGCCGCGATGTAGCGCTTCGCATCTGCGATCGTGTGGATCAGGCTCACCTCGGCTGAGCGGATAGGTTCCACGGCCGCCTTGATCTTCGATTTTGCCAAATCGCTGGCAACAATGCGCAGCGTTGCGACTGAACGTTCAAATTCGGATTGGTCATACGGCACGGGGCGGCCTACTGCCCCCGGCACGATCAACAGATAGCCCGCGCCAACAGCCGAACCAAAATCCAACTCGCGCCGAATATAATCGATCGCATTTTGACGGTGAATCGCCCGATTACTGGAAAGGTCGTTGTCCGGGGAGAACATTCCACAAATCCCGGCAACTTTGATATTGTAATGGCCTAGTATTTTCAGGGTTTCTCTGGGATGATAGCCTAGGTCCGCTCCATAGTGGTTCCCGTGCAACTCGATATAGCGGATGTTCGCCCTGGCCAGGCGCGCAGCCGAATCAGCGAGCGACTCAAGGCCAAAACCCCAGTTGCTCCAGGAGAGGTTCAATCGTGCCTTGCCCAGCTTCCGGGCTTTCTTAAGTGCCTGGAACTTCTCGCGGATGACCGCGTTCTTCTTTTCGTAGTTCTGCAATTTCATGATTTTTTACGTTTGATGGTTCTGCTATTTGTTTTGGAATGACTTGCGCACGATGGCACGGCGGGATGGTTTGGGCCAAAATGCTTCAAAATGACCATGGGTTCGCAGAGGCTCTCATTGACAATGTGAACTCCTTGCTTCGCGGCATCTTCGCTCACGAAGTATTCATCGGCACTGGCCTGCCCAAACCGGAGCATCGAAGCCGCCTCGGCATCATAGACGCCAAATTTGCCGTGGCCTTGGACGATAATGCAGCCGTAGGCCACGGGATCCTTGATTGTTGCTGACCGGCCCGGCCCCAAAGTCAGCTCTTTCGCGGAAACGTAGTCATTCGCGTAAACGATCCATTTTTCGACAACCTCAGCATCGCAGCGAATGGTTACGGGCGGCCGGAAAAAACGTTGCTTGTAAAGTGGATCAATGTTCTTTTCCCAATCCATCAAGCTCATCACGTAGTCAATGTCCCGCTTCTTGCCAGGCGGACAGTTCTCGACCAGGAACTCGTACGGATACAGTTCCCCGGCGGCAACATTCTCATAAACCGAATTAACGTCGCTATTCCATTGCGGTTCGTAGGTCAACACCGATCCGGGCGCATGCACTACCCCGGGAGGAGTGTACCAACCGGTGCCCAACTCGATGCGGTATGCGCGGGAAAGTTCGGTGATACGGTTATCAGCCGTCTCGTATTGAAGCAGTCGCTGGCGCACTTCCTGGCGGCTGGTTTCAGGCGCAAAACCGAAATAGGTATGAGGGAAAGTGCCGAGGTGGTTATTGAGTTGCGGCGGAAAGTAATAGGCTTCCGGCTTGCCGATCCGCCCCACCCGGCGAGCGGCGGCATCATTCAGTTGAAGATGATGAAAGAGCGGCCCCTCGTAATCAAAGAACTTGGAATACATGGGCCAAGTCCCGTACTTAGACCAGAGGTCCCGCCCAATTAGCCTGGCCCCTAATTCTTCGACGGCGTCCCGCAGCAGGAATTTCTTCTTCGGATCGCGCACGTCAATGGACACGTAGCTCATGCCTTCATCTTTTGCAGCCAGCGGGCCGTTATTGGCCGGAATGACCGATGAGAACCACCGTTCTTTAATCGAGCCCCGCTTCATGCCGAGCGCGTAGTAATCATCAGGATGGAGGCGCAACCGCCGGCCGGCCTTGCCGAAAAGACGTGGAACAAAGATCGGCAGCAAGCGCAAGACGCCCTGCCCTTTTTCAAATGTCGAATGTATCTGTGCTTTGGCCATAATAGTACGGTCAGGTTCGCTCCGATGCCTGGGTCACCTGCATGCCGAATACATCACGTTCAATCTGTTCAAGCGATTTACCCTTGGTTTCAGGCAATGCATACCAAATGACCAAAAAGGCGGCAAAAAGGAATGCGGAGTAGATCCAGAAGGTTTTAGCCGTGCCAATAGTTTCGCGCATGATGGGGAACGTATAGGTGAGGATCAGGTAGCCTACCCAAAGCGTTACGACCGAGATTCCCAACGCCAACCCGCGCACGCGGTTGGGGAATAATTCGGAAAGGAGCACCCAAACAATTGGGGCCAGGGTCATGGCATAGATAGCAATGGCCAGTATAACGAGGATAACCGTCGGCACCCCGGTTCGATGAAAGTGAAAACTAAGCCCAATAAGAAGGTGGATCAGCGAGATCCCCAGCGTGCCAAGCAGCATGAGGACTTTGCGACCTACATGGTCAACGATGAACATGGCCACAATGCAAAACAGGAGCATGGTCAGCCCCTGGAAGACCAGGGAAAGCATGGTGCCGGAGACACCGATGCCGGCGTCTTTAAAGATCTGGTGAGAATAGGCAAAAACACTATTGAGCCCGCTCCATTGCTGGACCAGGGCCAGGAACATGCCGAGGAGGATGATTTTCAGGAGCTTTGGTTCAAACAACTCGCGCACATTGATTCGCGCCACTTCCTCTGCCGAAATCGTAGAGGCGATATCGGCGGCTTCGCTTCGGGCATACTCAACGCCTCCCACCATCGCGAGCACCCGCTCCGCCTCTTGCTGGCAGCCTTTTTTGACCAGCCAGCGGGGGCTTTCGGGCACGGTAAAAATCAGCGCGAAGAAGCCCAGGGCGGGAACCGCCATCGCGCCAAACATCCAGCGCCAGCCAAAGGACTCATTCCACGTTAAGCCCGAAGCAAGCGCGCCGATCCGTTCCCCGTGCTGCTGGATGAGAAGGTTGACCACCTGGGAAAGCAGAATCCCGACCATGATGGTAAACTGGTTGGTGGTAACCACTTTGCCCCGGTAATTGGTGGGGGAAATTTCGGCGATGTACATGGGCGAAAGATTCGCGGCCAGGCCGATGCCCATGCCGCCAACCAGCCGGAAAATGTTGAACGCCAGAAAGTTCCAGGCAGCCGCGGTGCCCAACGCGGAAACGCCGAAAAGGACGGAGGCTACCACCAGCAATTTTTTCCGGCCGTAAAGATCGGAAAAGATCATCGAGAAGACCGCGCCAAGAATGCAGCCGATGGGCGCAGATCCGACGCTCAACCCCAGCAGGTCCGGCCGCCCCCCGAGGTTGAAGTATTTTTCGTAGAAGATGGTGGCGCCCCCGATGACCATGAAGTCGTAGCCGAAAAGCAGGCCTCCCATCGCCGCAATAAAGGCTACTGTCCAAACAAAGGCCCCGTTGATCTGAGAGTTATCAATCTCCCGGCGGGAAACCGGGGCCATGGTTTCAACGATGGTTCCCGGGGCGTTCATAAATTGCCGGCGGCCTCAATAATGCGATTCAATTGAGTGCGATAATAACTGAAGTTTTCGAAATTCACGTCTGGCGGAATGAAGTGGTCCCCAAAGGAAATATAGCCTCCCGTCTTAAGCACTTCCGCCACCGGCTGCAGCAACTGGTCAATCCGTTCTTTGCCTCTCTGGATTTCCGATTTGGAAATGCCGCCCAGCATTTGCAGCCGGGGATATTGCTTCCGCACTTTGACGATATCCATGCCGCAGTGGGTTTCGAAGGGATACATGCCGGTAACCCCCGCTTCGAGGAAGGGCTGAATGAGCGAGTTGCAATCGCCATCAGTGTCCAACAGGATAATCTGCACGCCGTGCGCCCGGAGGAAATCCCCCACCCGCTTGATGTAAGGGCACATGAATTCTCTGACCATCGGCAGCGAGATCATCGGCCCCTTGCCATAGGAGATGTCCTCCCAAATTTGCCAGTGATCCACCTCCACCTGATGCAGAACCTCCTCGTAAACCGCAATCCACAGATCGGTAAAGGTTTTGAGAATGTCATGCACCAAATCTGGCTCGGTCCCATACCAGTAGAAGAGGTATTCATAGCCAATCAGATGGCTGAGCGTTCCGAAGAACCCATGAGGTTACCCCCCCACGGCTAGCGGGTAATCCCGGTTCTTGTATTGTTTGACCAACTCCGGCCAGTTCTGCGGAAATCGGCTTGAGATATTCTTGAGGTTGAGCCGTTCAGCCTTGAGTTTCTCCCAGCTCGCCCGATCCGTAATCGGCCACTCGACAGAAGTGGGAATGGTCGCCGTCTCCTTCAGGAAAGTTCTTTTAACGCCGTCAATATCAACATAAGTCAACTGTTCCGCATCCTCCTCCACCATAACGGGCTCAAACATCGGATCCCACAGCAGGTTCACATCCACCATGACCTGGGTGTAATCCATCTGGAAATGCGCTTTGACATCGAAGTCGAGCGGAAAGCCTTGGGTCGGCCAATAAAGCCCGCCGGCCATGACAGGCAGCCCGTTGTGCAGCCGGCTGACCCCCTTGCCCTTGTTCGACCAGGCATAGCTGTACAGCGTCGAAGTCGGAGTGGTAATCCTGGTTTCCACTTCCGGATAGTGCTGGCGGGGCAATCCTTGCGCGTACCAGTTGTTGATCGTTTCACCCCAGTAACCGAATTCCCATTTCAGCGAGCGCACGCTGGGGTTGAAGTTCATCACTTCGCGGAAGCGTTCTCTTACGTTCATTTAGGGGACAGTGTAAGCGAAGCGCCTACGCGAGGCTTGTCCCCAATTCATGGTACTTCTCTCAACCGGGGAATGCTGCAACTATTCCCCTAATGCAAATCTATCGTGCCCCGCACCGGAGCAAGTGGGTTCGTCCGGATCGCTCCGTGCGGCAGATCGGGGTTGTCGCCCGGCTTGGCTCCCGCGGCGGCAAAGAGTTTACTAACGACCATCGCAAGCGGATTACGCCAAAGCAAAATTATGAAGACTGTTGACCATTGTTCCGTGCCCTCTGTAGTTCAGTCCAAATCGGGGGCGAATCAATCCCCGTCCACAGAGATCAATGAGGACAAAATGACACCGACCCTTCCCCCGCGAGCGATTATCGCCAGCTTAATCTGGCTTTGCCTTGCTTTCCTCAACAGCGCTATGGTTTCCGGGCAGACCGCCACGCCAGACGCGAACCCCGAGGAGTCCGGGATTCGCTGGCTGCTTGATCCCGGGCGAAGCCCCGTGCAGGTCGCCCATCAAATACAATGCACTTCCGGGAACAGCAACCTCTGGGAGGGTATCGTAACCAACACGACGGATCCCTTCCTCGTCTTCCCGCCAGTGCGGATTGATGCCGACTCCGAAAAGATTCTGTACCTCAATATGGCCGTGGAGACGGGCCGGCGAGTGCAGCTATTCTTTTCCGCGGATGATTCTTTTCAGGAGGAACTAAGTTGCCATGCCCGCGGCCTCGCCGCCGGCAGTGAGCTGTCGCTTTACGCCCTGGATCTGAGCGAGTTCCCGAAGTGGCGCGGGAAAATCACGTCTTTACGCCTGGATCTGGATGGCAGCCGCAATGGAACCCGCGTAAAATTTGCCCGCATCGGAAGCGGTAAATCCGGCATAACCGCCGGGGCGGTTCCCCTCGAAGTGGAAACCGCAGCCACTCCCTGCACCGCCAATCGCCGCCGTAACGCCGCCTTTCAGGATACGATTGTCGCCACCGACGAATGTTATGGGTCGTCCGCGGTCATGACGTTTGTGAAAACCCACTTCAGCTACGTCGAACTTAATGTCCTCGCGCGGCTGCTGGTTCGCGCCGAAGCCGAGGGGCGACAATTTGAAGCGGCTACGGCCGCGCGCGGGTTGAAAGTCGAAGATCTGCCGGGCGGAGTCCGCGCTCAGTACCAGCTCGCAGGCGCGCAAATCACCAGTGAAATCCTCCCGCTGCGGATTGGCCGTGACACCCCCGGCCAGGACGGGGCCGCGCTGTTTACCATCCGCACCGAACCGCCCGTGCCGGTGATTGTGGATTGCGGCGACAGCATGGTCGAAAACCCCTTTGGCGGCTTGTTTGCGCACAGCGAGCCGACGCTGCTAAATAGCACCGACCAAATCACCCTGGAATCCGGCACCGCGTTCCTGGCGAGCAAAGCCCATCCGCTCAAGGTCGCGATCCGCGGCGATGCCGCCCTGACGGTTAAAACCAACCTGAACGGCGGACAGTATCTGAGCTTCCGTGCCCCGAGCGGCCAGTTGTCTGTTTTGGTCAGCTACGCCGAAGACGACGCCCGGCTCCGCGCCATTGCGGCAACCGATTTCGCCCAGGGCCGCAAGCAGGTCGAGGACTACTACGCCGAGCTGCTGCAGGCGCGGGTGCAGACGCCGGTCAAGAACATTGACGCCGCCTTCCGCACCGCGCTCTACAACCTCGAATACGCCTGGAACGCCCCCTATGGCTGGACCGAAAGCATCAACTTTTGGCATGCGCTCTGGCATATGCAGCACACCGCCGGGGAGGAATGGATCGGTCATGCCGACCGCTCGCGCCTGAGCAATGAGACCCACGCGGAAAACCTCATGCCGAATGGCGCGGTGCCGCAAATGATGCAGTATGCCCACAAACGCCGCGACTTTGGCGGCTCGAACCAGTTCTTCGCCTGGCAGGTGCGGCACTACTGGCACTTCACCGGCGACCTGGAATTCGCGCGCAAACTGGCCCCGGTGCTGGATCGCGTCATCGCTCAAACCTTCCGCGAAAATGACCCCGATGGCAACTACCTCCTCGGCTGGGGGCAGCAAATCGGCAACCAGGAGGACTTCATCTCGACTCCGCACGACGGCACCAGCCCGGCCATCGAAGGCATCAATATGTTTCGCACTCGCCGCGAACTCGCCCTCGCGCTGGGGGATCATGAAACGGCCGCGCGCTGTGAAGCGCGCATCCATCAAATCCAGGCCGGGCTCTGGGAAAAACTCTGGCTCCGCGACCTGGGCCGGTTTGCTTTCTACCGCGACCCACTGGGAGAACTTCGGCTGGATGGCCAATACCACAGCATGCTCTATCCCGTGATCTGGCAGATCGCCGACCCCCTCGACAGCTATTCGATGCTGCGCCAAGTACGCGACCGCCTGACCGGCAAAGACGGTGAAGTCTTCTGCTCGGATAATTTCGTCACCCATGCCGTCACCACCACGGGCGTGCAAGCCGGCATTGCCCAGCAACCGTGGGCCGCCTGGGCCCTGGCCACAGCCGGCCGGCGCAACGAGGTCGTCCGGCCGCTGCAAGCCGCCGCCAACTGGGTGATGGACGACAACCATCGCGGAGCCTGGCCCGAAATTTCCTACGAGCCAAGCCCCGCCTATTTCTCGCCTCCCATCGGGCTCTGGGTGGCCGCGACGGTGGAAGCCTTGTTCGGACTCAAAGTGGACAAGCCGGCCGGCCGGCTGCAGGTCGCCCCCTGTTTCCCGGACCACTGGCCCGCCGCGTCATTGAATCTGCCCGACTACCAGGCGGAATTCACCCGCCAGGGAGATACGCTCGAATATGTCGTCCGCAGCCGCGAACCCCTCACACGCCAGGTCCGCTGGAGCCTCCCGCCAGGCCGGGTCTCGGACGTTTCGGTGGACGGGAAGCCGGTGGAATATCATCTCGAGCCCGGCGTCGAATGCCTGTTTCTCACGCTGGAAACCAAGCCCAGCCGCGCATCCCGCATCCGCGTCAAAGTTCAGCCGTTCAATCTGGCCGTGAATGCACCGGCTTCCATTGCCGAGGGCGACCCGATCACCGTGAGCGTCAACGGGATCGCGATTGAGGGCGTTGAAGACCACTGCGGCCTGCTGGCGGAAACAACACTCGCCAGCAGCCAACAACTTCAGGGCCGCATCAGCACCGGCCTGCTGGAGGCGTACCGCGGCTACGGACGGCTTGGCCAGATGACTTTCGCGCGCCGCACGTTCTTCCTGCGTTGCCTGGGACCGGACCAAACGAAATACTGGCTCCCGGTGGACCTGGCCATCCTGCCGCGCTACGAAGCCGCGCCGGCGGCCAACCTCCACCTCGCCGGTGACACGATCAGCGCGAAGCTGCTCATCCGAAACAACACCGTCCTTGCCCTTAACGGCACGGCGTGGTTGCAAATCGCCCGCGACGAATTCCCCTGCGCGGTCAGCATCGCCCCGCGCTCGCAGGCCGAGGTGAGCGTATCCATCCCCGCCCGCCAGGCGGCCTGGCTGTCCCCCGGCGATAACGCGGCCTTGCTGGTCTTGCCCGGCAAGGCCACCGTCAACCTTGTCTTGAACGGTTCGCCGCTCTTCCGGGAACAGGAACCGCTTCGGCAGTATCAAAAAGCCCGGATAAAAGCCATCGCGCTGCCGCGCGAAAATCTGATCCCGGACACCCAGCGGAATACACTGCGCTCATTTAAGGCTTATGTGCATCCGCCGTGGTCGGGTTTGCAGCCGCCGCTGCTCGCCCTCGGCAACCAGACCGAAGTCACCGCCGGCGGACTGGAGGAAGTACGCTTCCAGCTCGCGCCGCGGCAATTCGTCCCCATCTCCCATGCGAGCGGCCGGTCCAGTTGGAGCCTTTCGCTAAGCAACCTGCCGTGCAAAAAACTCTATCTGCTCGTCATTCCTTTCACGGACAACCACGACGTGTATTCACCCGTGGCCCAGGTGGCGGTGGAAACCGCGGAGGGCGCCGTGCTGGCCCGCACCCTGCGCGTGCCGGGCGACCTGGATTGGTGGGCACCCCCGGCCATTGTGGGCGAGTTCGCCTCGGCGCGGCAGCCTCGGAAAGACCGCTTCGGCCTGCTGCCGCTGCTGAATCCGGCGCAAGGCGACTGGGAGGAAGGCCAGCCGCCCGCATTTCCGCAATCCGCTTATTGGGCCACGTGCCGCCAGCTCCACCTGAGCAGCGCCGTCCTCAATGTTGTCGAAATGGACCTGGGCCGTCCAAGGCTGCTGAAGTCGCTGACCGTCTCCACGCTGGGATCCGACCCCGCTTTGGGAGTGGTGGCCCTGGCGGCAGAAACCGACCAGGGCCTCGAAGTGCTCGACGGCACCCCTTACGCCCCGCCAGCGAAGTTCGCCGCAGGCCGGGTATTGTTTGCCTTCCAGCAGCCGGATGACACGCTGGGCTGGCAACTCGAGGGCGACGCCTTCAGCGTGTCCGCCGACCCGCAACTGTTTCCATCGTTCCCGACCCTCAACTCCGTCGTGCGCGCCGGCGAAAAAGCGACTGGCCGGGCCACTTCCCCCGAGTTCACCATCCGGCCCCATGAACACTGGATGCTCCTGGAAATGCACGGCGGCCGCTCGGCCAGCCTCGGCGGCGAGTGCAACCTCTGCATTCGCCTGGTGGACGCGCAGTCCGGCGCGGTCCTCCGCGAAGTCCTGCCCACCGGATCCCATCTCATTGCCGAAGAGCGCGTCGGCCTGGAAGGATTGCAAGGCAAGCGCGTGCGCCTGGAGCTCGTGGACCGCAACTCGGCCCCCACCTATGCCTGGATTGGCTTGCGCCGGGTGACCCTTACCGGAAACGAACTATGAATCGCCCGAAATCCCGAAACGGAATTGTCCGCCGGCCTTCGCCCGGAGTTCAAACGCGCCGCTTCATCGCCGCCGCCCTCCTCGCGCTCGGCCTGGCTTGCTGGCCCCGGCCGTGCCCCGCCCAGCCCGCCGCCACCAACGGAATGGCGGCGACTCTGGCGTTTGCGGCCGGCACGCTCGAGGGGTGGGTCGTCGAGGGGGAGAATACCTGGCGCATCGGGACCAACCCGCCGCTGTTTACGAGCCCGGCTGACCCGATCCGGTTCGTGGTAAACTCGTATGAAGGCGGGGAACGCAACCGCGGCGTGCTGCGCTCGCCCCCCTTTGTCATTGAGCACGAACGGCAACGATTCTCGATCGCCGGCTGGGACGGCACCACCAACGGCGTCAATGACGCCATGCTGAACTTCGTCCTGCTCCGCTCCCACCCCGACGGCGAAATCCTGCGGCGCACCCACACGCCCGGCGGCAACAAACTCACCCCCGCCTCCTGGCAAACGACGGACCTGATCGGCCGGCGCGTATTTCTCGAGGTCGTGGACGCCAACCCGGTTCTCCGCCCGGACGGCGGTTACGCATGGATCGCCTTCGCCGATTACCGGCAGGAGTCCGCGGGCCTGTTCACGAAGCCGGTGCGGCGGGATGATTTATACGGCCTGCGCATTGACGCAAACTCGGAGCGAATCCTGTGCCGCACCGTGCCTTTCTTCGCCGCGCCGCCAACGCAGCGCATGCGGACCACGCGCTCGGTTCAGGGCCACCGCGAGACCATTCCCGTCGGCGCCCGGGCCGAAGCGCTGTGCCTGCTCGGCATGATCAATCATGGGTGGGAGGCCGGCACCGCGCATTGGGGCGAACACCCGGAATTGCGGCCGAAGCGCGACGACCAACTCTACGTCGGCGCAAACATCGGGGAGATCGAAATTTGTTATGCCGGCGGCGCCCGGGACCGCGTGCCGCTGGTGATCGGCGCCACGGCGTGGTTTGCGGGGTTCTGGGGCTATAGCCAGTTCAGCGACGTGCGGGTTCTGCCCCGGGAGCCTTTTGCCTCGCGGCCGGAATACATGGCCGTGCTTCAACGCGCCCTGCGCCTGCGCCAGAGCGAGGAGCCGGGCAGCGCCGAAAACGCCCACGCGCTCTACTTCCTCACCGTAAAACCACGCCCCCAAAAGATTGAATCCATCGTGGTGCACGACAACCCGGCCAACCGCGGGCAGCCGCTCGTCACAGCCATCACCCTGGTCGGGGCCAAACCCGCCACCAACCTGCTGCACTTCGGCGCGTGCCGCCTGGAGGCGGCGGACCTGGCCCCCGCCTTTAGCACCGCGCGCCCGGGCGACTGGTCCCGGGACCTCGCCGCCCTGGCCCGGGTGCTGTACACGCGCGACGCGGACCTGCCCCGGAAGGTGGCGCCCGTGGAAGTGCCCGCCGATTTCAAGGCGGCGCGCATTCGCTTTCGCGGCGGGCCGCTGGCGGACATGCTCTCCAACATCTGGCTCGCGAACCTCTACCAAATCTCCCAGAAGTTCGAGCGCGGCTCGGGCTTCTTCCACGAAACGGAGACCAACAGCCCCTGGTATGGCAGCTACAGCGGCATCGGCACCTGGGCGCACCTGGGCGTCTATGCCCCCTACGCCTACTCGCGCTGCTCCGATCATTTCGCGTCCCTGGCCCTGCGGTGCATTGACGATCCCGTCCGGGTGGCCAGCTATATGGATTTCGTGGACTACTGGTTCTACTGGCATCGCGATAACCACGATCCCGACCAAGGCCCGCCCAACGACGTGCTCGACGTGGCCCGCTACCCCAAAGGGGTGACCGGGCACTGGAGTTTCGGCCTCCCCCCGGGCCTGCCCCCCTGGCAGCTCAACGAGATCCCCGGCGTCGAGGAAATGGACGGCCACGGCGCCACCATGGTGGCGCGCTGGCTGGCCTGGCGCGTGCTGGGCGCCCGCACCGACCAATGGCTGACCGGCGCGCGGGACAACGTCTTCGGCAAGAGCCGCTGGGACACCACCCGCGATGCCGCCGAGTTTGTCTGCTGGCTCATGGACCACACCGGGATGGATGTCATCTACTGCGAGGGGGAAACCACCGGCTGGGCGGGCGGCCCCCAGGTGCCGCTCACCGGCGCGCCGGATTGGTGGCAGGAAACCGATCCCGTGAAACTGCGGAAGAACTACGCCAACGCCAACGCCTACGAAGTCTATCCCACGTACGTCTGCCTGACCGCGCTGCGCTGTTCCGCGCAAATCGCCGACGCGCTCCCGGACGCCGCTCTCGCCGCCAAGTGGCGCCGCTATGCCGACCGGCTGGAGTCCGGCATGCTCCGCCTCCTGGCCGTGGGCGAATTCGGCAGCCTGACCTGGAGACTCAGCCGCCACTCCGTCTATCCGAGCGGCCAGGATTCCCTCGTCCAGGCCTGGTTTGCGTTCTATTTCGACGGGCTCGACCCCAACCGCCTCCCGCCGCAGGCGACCGGCATCACGCGCAACACGCTGCACCGCCAGCTCAGCCTGCCGTGCGGCCGCGCCCCGGCGCTGGCGATGGGCTACGGCCTCGGCTGGCTTTGCAAAGCCGCGCTGGTGCTCGACGAAATGGACGAAGCCGGCCCGATGCTGCTGAATATCGCGCGCTATACCTACGACAAAAACATGGACTACGCCGATCCCTCGCGGGGCATTGACTGGCGCCGCTTCGCGTGGATCGTGCCGGAAGGCGCCAACATCCTTCCCGACGGAAGCTGGCATCGCATCGGCGACCTCAGCAACGGCGCAAACCAGGGCCCGCCGCTGCACGCCATGGAAATCTGCGCCGGCTTCGACGACACCAAACCGAATGACTTGCGGCTGCTGCCCCGCGTGCCGAATCCGCTCACGGGCATCGAGGTCGAGGATTTCATGGTGCTCGTCCCGGACGGCGCCGGCCTGGCCCGCGCCAAAGTCAGCTACGCCTATAATCGCGCCGCCGCCTCATTCCGCCTCCGCTCGGACCGCCCCCTGCCCCGGCTCGCCCTCCGGCTGGGACCGTTCCACGCAGCGGAAGCGCGCCGCGCCGCCCAAACCCTCAAATCATCCGCGAAAACCGATGTCCGCACGGAAAGTTCGGGAACCTTTCAGGCGCAGGCTGCCTGGTGGGTGTGGCTGGAGAACCTGAAAGACATTGCCTCCCTCGACCTTGATTGGAAATCCTGAGTAATGAAAAACCTGTCCCTCACGCTCTGCGCGGCGCTGCTGTGCCTGCCGGGCCCGTCCCTTTGGGGAGCGGCAAACGAGGCGCCCGATGAAGCCGCGCCCCCGCGGCTGCTCTGGGTCCCCGAGTCCCCGGAAACGAACGGAGACTGCCATGTGGCCTTTCGCGCCACCTGGGAGCTGGAGGCGGAACGCGACGTGGAGTTTCGCCTTTTGGGAGCCAGTTGGTTCGTTGCCTGGCTGGATGGAGAATACTTCGCCGAGGGACCAGCCCGTTTCCCGGCCGCGTTTCCCCAATACCAATCCTTCCACGCCCGGCTGGGGGCGGGGCGGCACGTCCTGGCTGTGCAGGTGCATGACGAGGGCATCCCCACCCGGATGCTCGGAGAGCAGCTCCCGTTTCTCTATTGCGTAGCGATTGCCGGCGGCCGGGAAATCCCGCTGCGCTGGAAGCAATCGCGCATCGGCGGCTACGCCGCGCGGGCCAAACGCATCAACCCTCAGCTTGGCTGGATCGAATGGTGCGACACCCAGGCCGTGCCGGATTGGCAGTCCCCCGGATACGACGACGCCCCCTGGGCCTCCCCCATCACCGTCACCCGCTCACTGGGGAAGCTGGAACCCTTCCCCGCCGCCAACCCGCGCATTTTCATTCATCCGCTTAAACCAGCCGCCGCCGGCAAACTCGCGGAAATGTTCGGCTATGAGCGGGACAACCCGGCCGCCCGCTTCTTTCTGCGCGACCTGGCGGCGGCCAGCCATCCGGCCCAGGGAGTCTGGCGGCGCTACGACCTGGGGCGCGTGCGCCTGATGCGGCCCCGCTTCGAACTTGATTTGCCGCCGGGGGCCGTCGTCGAATTCAGTTATAGCGAATACCTCACGCATGGCCGCGTCGCCCCGTGGATCACACTTTCCGCCGGCGACTCCTGCAACCTCGACCACTACGTGGCGCGCGGCGGCCGCCAGGAATTCTTCCCCCTCACGCCCCGCGGCGGCCGCTTCCTCGAAGTCCACGTCCTGGCGCCGCCGGACAAAGTGCGCTTCCTCAAGGAGGAAGCCGTGGAGCGCTGCTACTACGGCGAACCGGACGCGGCCTTCCGCTGCGGCGACAAGCTGCTCAACCGCATCTGGTCCGTGGGCGTCGAAACGCACCGGGCCTGCGCGGAGGACGCGCTCATTGACAACCCCACGCGCGAACGCGGCCAATGGGCGGGCGACGTGGTCACGGTGGGCATGGACATCGCCGGCGTGGCCTTCAACGACCTGCGGCTCTGCCGGCGGGGCCTGGTGCAATGCGCGCAAAGCGCGCGCGCGGACGGGATGGTGGCGGGCATGTGCCCGGGGCAGGATATCTTCCTGTCCACCTATGCCGCCCAATGGATCACCGCCTGCGTGCATTACTGGGAGTTGACGGGCGAGCGCGCCCTGCTGGAGGAACTGTTCCCGGCCGCCACCCGCAATATCGAGGCGTTCGAAGCCGGTCGCACGGCTGAGGGCTTGAAAGACTCGCTCGCCTGGGGATTTGTGGACTGGGGCTATGTGCGCAATCCCGGCCCCAGCGACATGGGCGTCAACCTGCACTACCTGGCCGCGCTCCGCGATATGCAGCGCTGGTGCGAGGCGCTCGGCAAGCCCGAACGCGCCCGCCACTATCAATCGCTTGCCCAGGCGATGACCGCCATCATCGCCCGCTACTTCGCGGATGAGTTCGCGCAAGGCGGCGACGCCTGGACGCGCATCGGCTACCACCGCGCCGCCCTGGGCCTCCGCCTCGGCTTTTTCAAAGGCGCGAGCGAAACCGCCGGCCTGCGCTTCCTCAAATCGCACATCCTGCGCTGTTTCCCCAACGACCCCAGGGCGCCGCGCCTGAGCGACCCGGCGGCGGATAATGCGCGCCTCATCACGCCTTACTTTGCGCACTATGCCCTCCCGCTCCTCATTGAACACGGAGAAATGAACTTCGTGCTCGACCAGTATCGCAAGTGCTGGGGCTGGGCGTTGAAAGATGGCCGCACCACATGGCTCGAAGTCTTCGACACCCGCTGGAGTCACTGCCACCAGTGGGCCGGTTGCCCGACCTGGCAATTATCCCGCTACGCGCTGGGCCTGCAACCGCGCTACGACCTGGGCGAACGCCATTTCGCGGTCGTCCTCGCCCCCGGCTCCCTGGCTCAAGCCCAGGGCTGCCTGCCCTTGCCCGGCAGCAACGAGACCCTGAAGATCCGGTGGAAGCGCACTGCCGGCAAAGTGCGTTACCGCGTCGAAACGCCCTTCCCCATCTGGCTCCACCTGCCCGCCCGGCTCACCGGCGCCGAACCGCGCACCGTCGCCGTGGACCGCGTGTTCGAGCAGTCCTTCCCGAAACCATAAACCACGCCGCGCTTCGCCCACGTCCGCAGGCGGGCTTTTGCCCGGCCCAAACGCCGGCCCTTTCCCTGCCCGTCCGCGCCCGGAAGCGAAGGCCAGCAACTCCAGTTCAAAGACAACCACCTCCGCTCAACCGGGCGAACCCCCTGCCCGCGATGAGGACAACGTAAATAGTCGCCTTGCGGCAACCTCCGTCCGGGAGGGGAAATGTCCCCGCCAACCGTGACCCCATCCCGCCCAAAAACCAGGGCACGCGACAACACCCGGCCGCCCGTTCCGGGCATGCCGAACGTTCGCGTCCACTCCCTCCCGCCTTGAAACGTCGTTTTACATCATCCGCGAGTCGGCCATCCCTCCCTTCCGGCTCAGGCCCGCGCCCAAACCCGACCCACCCGCCCCAGCCAGCCCAACGCTCCCATTAGGCTGTGTACAACGGGGGTACAAAGGAGGCTCAAAGGGGGCTCATGCTTGTTTTCCGTGTGCTCCTGCCGGGCTTCCGATGTACTCCCCTTGTACATGGCCTGGAAGGACGGAGAAGGAACGGCCTTGCGGGCGGTGGTGGACGCTGGGGCGGGGGCGGGCTTCGATTTCTTAACCTTTGCCGTTTCAGTGGCTTGCTGAGATTTCAACATCGGCGGCGGCGGAACGATGGCGTTGTGAACCCGACTCTGGCCTTTCCAGCCGTTCCGGGTCTGAACCACGGCGATAAACACCTTCTGCCCCGGGGCGGGTCGTCCAAACCGGGCGGCGTAGAGGTCTGTGATGTCGCTTTGCCCGTTTTGGCTCGGGCCCAGCAGGCCCAGGTAATAGACCCGACGGGGTTTCATCCGACCCGCACTGCAGGGTGGCTGCCCAAAGACCATAATGTCTTCATGGGTGGCTCCGACATTCAGCCGCAGCCGAACTCCGTCTTCGGCGTCATTGACGATCTCCAGCCCGGTGACCGGGTTGGGGCCGAAGACCACCGGGGCGGGCGGTTCCTCCACCGGCGCCAGTCCCAGCCCCCGCAGGGTGCTGTTGATCTGGACGCAAAACTGTTGCCCACTTAAGTGCGAATACTGTCCCATCCAGGGCCGGCTGGGAACGTGCAGCGCCGCGGCGTTCCAGCGCTCGCGCTGCGCTTCGCTGAGCTTGAGACCCCACTCCCGCGAGGAGATCCCGAAATACGACCGTGCGGCCGCCTTGCGCTCCGAGGGTCGGTCCCGGGGTACGGTGCGCCGCCGGGCGCACACGCCGAAGGGGGATTGGTAATAAGTTTCCGCGCCCAGACTGCCCGTGCGCGGAGCAGATAATATTTTCATAATGATGGTCCTTTTTGTTATCGCCTCGGAGGGCGACTCGGCTTCCTGCCATTCCTTGGACTGGAAGTCCCAGCCACCACCACCCCGAGGGTTTGTGGGAAGGCTGGCGGGCGGGAGGTCTGTGCGCAAGGGCAATTTTTGGGGGTTGGCGTTGGCAGGCCGGTGCGGAGCGCCGCGTGAGGGCACGCGGCCTACAGGGGACGGGAGGGTACGGGGGGCCCGCGGTTGCCGGAAGTGGGAAGTTGCGAGAGGACATGGGGTCTGCCGCGGCGCACTTCCATTTCCTGTAGGCCGCGTGCCCTCACGCGGCGCTCGGGAGCCGTTCGCCCGGCGCTGAGAAAAGCACCTGCGCGCCTGCCCGGATTGTCTGCGGGAAGGGCTGCTGGTCTTGGAGGGCAAGCTCATCGCTGCCGATCCCTTGCACGTCCAGCGCAAACTGGCCCCGGCGATCGGGCAAAATGGCGGCGACCATCCCCTTCCGGACGAAGTAAGCCAACCCCATCTGTTCCCACCTGCCCGGGCCCTGGGCGCACGGCAAGGCATCCTCTCCGAAGCGCATAACCGCCGTCCCACCCGCAATCCCAGCCTCCCCGGCTCATGATCTAAAAATCAACGGCCCTGCTCCATTTGACCGCGGAGCGTGGCGCCGCCTTGACGCCGGCGGCCATGCCGATTAAGGTGCTGCGGCACTGGATATGTGCCGTTACGGAACCATAACCGCAGAGCTGGCAAGGTGACATCGCAAAACCGGCAAGATGACTTGCTCCCGACCGGCGCCGCCATGATTCGAGGCCAAGGCCGCTGCCGCACGCGCCCCGACGATCCACCTTCCACCCCTCCCGGCCCAGCGTTCCCCGGGCGCGCCCGTAGCTCAGTTGGATAGAGCATCTGCCTTCTAAGCAGAGGGTCTTGGGTTCGAGTCCCAACGGGCGTGCCATTTTTTGGGCCAGGCGGTTGCAATAACGATGTTTGATGATCGAGGACAGATGGGCGGGCCGGAGTCCGCCATAGTGATACACGGGGCGCGGGAGCACAACCTGAAGAATGTGTCGCTCGCGGTGCCCCGCGGGCGGCTGGTTGTCATCACCGGGGTGAGCGGCTCCGGCAAGAGCACGCTGGCGTTTGACCTGCTGTTTGCCGAGGGACAACGGCGGTTCCTGGACTCGATGAACGTCTATGCGCGGCAATTCGTGGAGCAGTTGGCGCGTCCGGACGTGGATTTGATTGCGGGCATCCCGCCCACGGTGAGCATCGAGCAGCGCATCAGCCGCGGCGGGGGCAAGAGCACGGTGGCCACGGTCACGGAGGTTCATCACTTCATCCGCCTGCTCTTTGCGCGGTTGGGCACCCCGTTCTGCCCGGAGTGCCGCGTGCCGGTCGAGGCCCAGACCCGCGACGAACTGGGCCGCCGCCTGCAGCGTGAGCTGCGCCAGCGCGGCGACCTGCGGTTGCTGGCGCCGGTGGTGAAGAACCGCAAGGGGTTCCACACCGATGTGGGAGAATGGGCCGCCCGCCACGGCTACGCGGAGGTTCGCGCGGACGGACGGTTTTATTCCACCCGCCAGCGGCTGCGCCTGGACCGCTTTCGCGAGCATGACGTGGAGATTGTTGTCGGCGTGCTGAAGGCGGACGGGCGGCCCCCGGGAGGGCGAACGCCCCCGCGAATCCGCGCCGCTTCGGCAAACGGGGATCCCGGGGGCGCCCGCCCTCCCCGCCTGGAAGGGCAGCGGCTGATTGACGAAGCCCTCAAGCTGGGCCAGGGGACCCTGTTTGCGCTGGATTCACATCAGCGCCTGACCCTTCATTCGACCGAGCGCGCCTGCCCGCAGTGCGGCCGTTCCTTCGCGGTGCTGGATCCCAAGAACTTCAGCTATAACTCCCCGCAGGGCTGGTGCCCGCGCTGCCGGGGTTTCGGGGAGCTGTTTTACCTGCCCGAGGCGGATCGCGGCGCGCGGGCGGACGCGATCGAGGAATCGTGGTACGGCTGGCAGGAGGGACAACGGGAGACCTGCCCCGAGTGCGGCGGGTCGCGGCTGAACCCGCTGGCGCGGGCGGTGCGGCTGGGATGCGCGGAGTGCGGGGCGCGGGAGGCCGGGTGGGAAACCGCGCCGACGATGGACACGTTTGGCCGGATGTCGGTGGCGGAGGCGGACCATTTCTTCCGGCGCCTCAAGTTTGCGGCGCGCGCGGCGTTGATTGCGCGCGACATCCTGCCGGAAATCCGGGAACGGCTGAAGTTTCTCCGGGAGGTGGGGCTGGATTACCTGCAGTTGGGGCGGGGCGTGCCGACGTTGTCGGGCGGCGAGGCGCAGCGCATCCGGCTGGCGGCGCAACTGGGCTCGAACCTGAGCGGCGTGCTTTACATCCTGGATGAGCCCACCATTGGCCTGCACGCGCGGGATAACGAGCAATTACTGGCGGCGCTGGAGCAACTCAAGGCCCGCGGCAACTCCGTGCTGGTGGTGGAGCATGACGAGGCCACCATGCGGCGGGCGGACTATATCATTGACCTGGGTCCCGGGCCGGGCCGGCATGGGGGGGAAGTGGTGGCCGCCGGCACGCTGGCCGAATTGCGGCGGCATCCGGAATCCATCACGGGGCAATGCCTGCGGACGAAGCGAAGCTTCCCGGCGCGCGGGCAGCGGCGCGCGGTGGGCAAGGCGCGGCGGCCGGCGCCGGAACCCGGCTGGCTGACGCTGCGGGGCGCCCGGAAGAACAACTTAAAGAACCTGACGGTTTCGTTTCCGCTGGGCAGGCTGGTGGTGGTGACGGGTGTGAGCGGCTCGGGCAAGAGCACGCTGGTGCGCGAGTGCCTGCTCCCGGCGCTGCAATCCCGCCGCGCATCGCGCGCCGCGCGCCGCACGTCCGCGCGTCCCCGGCTCTCCGGGGCGGAATCGCTGCATGCCGTCTATGAAGTGGACCAATCGCCCATTGGGCGCACGCCACGCTCGATTCCTGCCACGTATGTGGGCTTCTTTGACGACATCCGCCGGTTATTTGCGCAGGTGCCGGAAGCGCGGCTGCGCGGTTATTCGCCGAGCCGGTTTTCCTTCAACAGCGCGCAGGGCCGCTGCCCCGAGTGCGAAGGGGCGGGAACGATCAAGCTGGAGATGAACTTTCTGCCCCCCGCGTTCGTGCGCTGCGAGGTCTGCGGCGGGACGCGGTTCAACCGTGAAACGCTCGACATCGAATACCATGGCCGGAATATCGCCGCGGTGCTGGAGATGTCCGTGGAAGAGGCGCGGGAATTCTTTGGCAACCTGCCCCGCCTCCGGCGGCCGCTGCAGGCGTTGTGCGATACAGGGCTGGGCTATCTCAAGCTGGGCCAGACCAGCCCCACCCTCAGCGGCGGCGAAGCGCAGCGCGTCAAACTGGTGAGCCATCTGCTGTCCGGGCTGAAGACGCCCGAGGCGCTGGAGCGCCGGCCCCGGCGGAACCTGTTCGTCCTGGAGGAACCCACCATCGGCCTGCACATGGCCGATGTGCGGCGGCTGGTGGACGTGCTGCAACGGTTGGTGGAGGCCGGCCATTCGGTCATCGTCATCGAGCATAACCTCGATCTCATTGCCGAGGCCGATTGGGTGATTGACCTCGGCCCCGAAGGCGGGGACGGCGGCGGACGCGTCGTGGCCGCCGGCACGCCGGAGCAGGTGGCCCGCTGCCGGCTCTCACATACCGGGCGGTTCCTGCGCGGCATTCTCGCCCCGGCCTAAGCGCGGCGCGGGCCGAATCCCCAGCGGCCCACCGCGAACCTGGCGGCGCCCCGCGGCGCGAGCCGGGACGGCGATACCGGACCGGCTATGGCATCCGGAGACGGAAGTAACGTTGCCCGCCGGTGGCGGGCAGTTGCGCCGTGGCGATCCCGCCGGCTTCCGTCAGCATCACGGCGACCGGCGCGTAGGGACCCAGGACATGGTTGGCGGCTTCGAGCACGGGCTCCGGATGCGTGGCGGGCCAACTGACGGCAATCCCCCCGGCCTCCGGCGCCACGCTCAATTTCGGGCGCCGGGGCGGCTCGAAGCTCACGCCGTCAATCCAGAGGGTGAAGCCGCTGCCCCAGGTATCGGCATGGATTTCCAGCGCGGTGATGCGGCTCAGGTCCGGGGCGCCAAAGGTGGAGCGCCGCCAGCCGTTTTCCTCCGTGGGCGAAGCCGCCAGCGGTATCTGGCAGGCCAGCCAGGCGTCCCGGGCGTCGTTGAGCAACTCGTAGGGCCAGCCGTCCTGGTAATATTGATACTGAACGTAGTTGCCATCGCCATCCTTGAGCCGGATCCACGGGCTGCCATTTTGAAAGCCCAGGTTGGGATTCTCGACATAGAACCGGATGTTCAGGGTGCTGACCTCGGTGAGGTCCCACAACGCGTTGAAGGTGCCGGGGTAGCGGACCCAAGTATCGAATCCTCCGTCGGTGACAAACTTAAGCGAGGCCTGGCCGACCTGCCGGCGCGAGGCATCGTTCGTGACGGTGCTGCCGCCGCTGGCGCCTCCCTCGGCCCAGGCAACCCAGTCGGCGGCGTTGGTCTCGGTGAGTTCGCGCGGCGGAAAGCGCTGGATGGGGCCGCCGAGCGTGACCTGGCGCGTGAAGGTGGCCTGGTTGGTCTCGCCCTGGTAGTAGGCGACGTTGGCCTCGGTGATGTCGAGCCACGCGTAATCCACCACGCCCTCGTATTCGAGGCGGAAGTGCAGCACGCCATTGGCTCCCGTCACCGCGACGTAGCCAAACGGGTTGGCGCGCAGCACGTCGCCCGTCGGCAACGGCGGGACTTTGGCGGGGTCAATCGGCACGTTCGGCAGGACCAAGACGCCGTTGGAGTCGGTCAGCCCCTGGGCCTTGACCTGCGGGGTGATGAGCCGGCCCTCATCCGGGCGCTCTTCGAGCTGATACACCTTCACCGCCGCGCCGTGGAGCGGCTGGCCGGTGCGCGTGAGAAAGCGCATTTTCACTTCCGCCGGGATGCCATAGAGATACTGGCCGAAATAGCCGTGGGCCTGGTCGAGCCAGTGGTTCATCGCCAGCGCGCTGTGCGGCGAGAAGAAGGGGCTGCACGCGCGCATAAGATCGTCGGGGCCGGTGTAGCCGAGGCCGGAGACCTGGTTCATCTCCCCGCTGAGGTCGAGCTGGTAAATGTCAATGAGCCCGAGCTGATGCCCCATTTCGTGAAGATAGCCGTAATCAATGTCGTCCGCGTCGTTATACCACCCGGAGTTGCGGTAGCTGTAGGGGGCTTCGTGGGCGTAGAACCGGAAGGGGAACACGGCAAACGGGAGGGTGTCAACCGCCGGATCGGGCGCGGTGTCCGCCAGCAGCTCCAGCACGTCGTAATGCACGCGCTTGGCGCAGTTGGCGCTGGCGAACATTTGGTTGAACCGCGCCATGTGATACTGAATCCAGTCAATCAAGTCATCCGTGACCGCGTTCGCCCAGTTGGTCGTCTGGAACCGGAAGCTTTCGTAGTAGCTCGCGTCAATATAACTCAGGAAGGCGACGGACTTGGTGTTGATGGTCACCGCATTGTTGCCCGCCCGCGCGTCGGACGTGGTGAGGAGGAAGCGGACGTCATGCGCCGCGCCGTCCCACGGACGCGCGAACGTGAACGTCGTCCGGCCGCCCGGGGCGAGCGGCCCGGCGACGGAGTTGGAAGCGGCGTTGGTGCCGTCCCATTGCCAGACGCCGACGATGGCATTGGTCCACGGATTGCTCCCCCGGTTGCGGACCGTGGCGGTGTACGTGACCGGGGCGTTGATGGCCGGCCAGCGCGGCGTGTTGGTCGTCTGGCCATGGCCCAGGCCCGTCGCCGCGCTGAAGCGGTAGGGGCCGTAGCCGGAGGGCTCGGTGATTTCGTAATCGGTGTATTCCGCGGCGTAGCGCGGAAAGCGCGGCGTGCGGGAGATGCCGACGACCTGGAGGTCGGTTTCATCATACGGCCGGAAGCCGCCGATGGCCGTGACCGTGCCCGGCTCGCCGCCGGAGAGCGTGACGGTTGCGACAAAGTAGTAATAGCTCGCTCCATTCACCAGCGGGCTGTCCAGGTAAGTCGTCGCAAGCCGATTCGAGAGGGTTGCGACGGGCGTCAGGCCCGCGAGCGACGTGAACGGCTCCGGGGCGCGATAAATCGCGTAGTGGGAGAAATGCCCCATCGGGTCGGGCACCGGCAGCCATTGCAGCTCGATGGCGGCGTTCAGCGGCCGTGCCGCCTGGCCGGCGGGCGGCGGCAGGTGGATTTCCGGCGCCGCGTTCAGATCGAAGGCATTGTAGAGATTCGCCGCCTGCTGCGAGGGCGTCTGGCCATCGCCGTTGCTTTGCGTCCAGACGAGCCGCGCGGGCAGGTACAGCAGGCCGTCGGACGAGAGGGTGGCCGTGCTCCGGGCGGTGCCATTTGCCGCCACCGTCAGCGTGTCGAGCAAGGTGGCGTTCGCCCCGTCGTCCCGCAGGGCGAAGTAAGTTCCGCCCTCGTTATTGCCCACGACCAGAACCCCGTTGGGCGTCACAATGGGCGACGACGCTTCGCTGTCCCAACCCTTGCTGCCGGTGGCGTAGGACCATTTCACCGAGCCATCGGCGGTGTTGATGGCGTACAACCGGCCGTCGCCTTCCTGGCTGACCGTTTGAAAATAGAACGTCAGCCCATCCTGCGCCAGGCAGCCGGCGCTTTGAGCGCGCTGCGGGTGATTCACCCCGTCCTGCCAATCGAACACCGGCATCGCCACCTGGCTCCACAACGGCTCCCCGTCGGCGTCCACGCCGACGATTCGGATGCTCGCCGCGCCGATGGGCAGATAGACCCGGCCCGACGCCGGATCCACCGCCGGGTCGGCGTCAGTCTCCAGGCCGCCCGTGACGCTCCACCACTCGTCGCCGCTGGCGCCGTCAAACGCTTTCAACTCGGCGCAGCGGCCCGCGGCGAGCACGTTCGTGCGCGCGGCGGTGGTCCAGATCGCCGGCCGGCTGAGGCACTCGCACAACTCCGATTCCGCCTCCCAGGTGACTAAGATGTCGGTGCCCGAATCGGTCCCCGCGTACGGCCGGTCATTCCAGGCGTGCGCGAAGATGCGGCCGTCCGGCGCCACCTTCGGCGAAGCGATGCCCAACCGCTCCGGATCGGCATCCGCCTCGTTATGCCAGTAAACCGAAGGCCCCTCGGCCGACGCGAATGCCATCAACGGATGCGGCGTATCGTCGTTGATGACATAAATCGTCGCGCCATCCGGAGAAAAGGCGGGCGTGTTGACGCCGATGGATTCGCCGCCAGCGGGATTGCCGCTCCAGAAAACCTGGCCCGTGTGCCGGTCCATGCCCTGCACCCCTTTGGGCCAATGATAGCCGCTCACCACCAGGTCTGCCCCGTCGGGGCCCACACCGTCAAAAAACACCATTGCGCTGCAGCTCAGGTTGCCTTCATTGGGCGAGCCCGGAGCCGGCGTCTGCCACCGCAGCACCGCGAAGAAATTGGTCCCCATCCGGTTGGTTGGAACAATGAAATCCGCCCGGCCGGTGTTCTCGGCATCGCGGTGGAGTTGCGTCCAGGCCTCCGCCGACGAGGCCGCCGCGCGCGGCCCGCCGTCCGCCCCGGATGCTCCCGAAGGGAGACGGGGGGGGCTGGCAGGGAAATCGCCAAAGTTTGCGGCAGAAACCGGCGCGGCGAAGACCGTCGCACCGGCCAGCCAGAGGGCCAGCACGCTGGCGGAATGCCGCCGTTTGCGAACGGGAATGGAAGTTGATGGAGTCTTCATAGTTTGGGCTTTATCAGGTCGGAAGGTTTTGGTGAGTTTCCCGGGACGGGAAAGAGCCGAAGCCACGGCCCGCCGGCACGGAGTATGGCAGGGGGGAAAACAGGGATGTGGTTTCAAGCTCACTGGACATGCCATGACATTACCGAAAAGCGGCCCGCGGGTCAACGGGTTTTTTCGCGCCAGGGCATCGCATCCGGGCGCCCGGGTCTCCAGCTTTTCCCCCTGTCCGCAAGCCCGTAAATCCACGCGGAACCCGCGCGGGCTAAGGCTGGGCGGGACGCTGTTGCATCCGGGCGCGCGGGCCAAAGTAGGGATAGCGGTCCCAGTGATCGTCGTCGTTGGCGAGGCGCGGGTCGGCGGTGTCTTTTTGCCACTGGTCCAGGCGGGCGCGGAGCTGTTTTTGCGCGGCGGCATAGGCGGGCTGGCCGGCCACGTTGTTGATCTGGTGCGGGTCCCGGCGCAAATCGTAGAGCTCCTCCGCCGGGCGCCGGGCGAAGCAAAGCTGGTAGAACTGCCGCACCGCCGGCTCATCGCGGTGATCCAGGATGAAGCTCTTGGTCGGGCCGTCGTCGCAGTCGCCGAAGGCGCTAAGGGGATCCTTGTGCGCCTGCGGATCCCCGGCCGGCCAGCGGTCGGGCCGAAGATTGCGCACGTAAAGAAACTCGCGCGTGCGAATGGCGCGCACCGGGTAACCCGCGTCGCCAGCGCGCGCGTTGGCGTGCCGCTCGCGCTCGAGAAAGACGGTGTTGCGCGTCCCGGGTTTCTCCGCGCCGGTCAGCAGCCCCAGAAAGCTGCGGCCGGTCATCGCCGGCAGCGGCGGAAGCCCGGCCGCTTCCAGGCAGGTCGGCGCGAGATCCATCAGGCTGATGAACTCCTCGCAAACCCGGCCGGCTTTGACCCGGGCCGGCCAGCGGACGGCCAGCGGCTGGCGGCTGCCGCCATCATAGACATTGGCCTTGCAGCGCGGGAACGGCCAGCCATTGTCGCCGCTGATGATGACCAGCGTATTGTCGCGCCGGCCCGCCTTGTCCAGCGCCGCCAGCACCTCGCCCACGTCGCGGTCGAAGCGCTGCACTTTCCAGTAGTAGTCCAGCACATCCTGGCGCGAAACGGCATTATCCGGCCAGTAAGGAGGGATGACGACCTTGTTCGTTTTGAGGCCAATGCCGGCGCCCGAACCGGCTTCGTAGGGCCGATGCGGATCATGGCTGCCGAACCAGAAGCAGAACGGCGTTCCCGCCGGCACGGTTTGCAGAAAGGCGTCAAAGCTCGGAAACGCCTGGCCCGCCGGGTTGCGCGTGTAGCCACCGGCCCGGAAATCGCCCGGCCCCCAGCCTTTGCGCGTGCTGCCAATGACATAGCCGGCTTTTTCCAGCAGCTTGGGATACACCGGGTACCGCCGAGGCAGAAACCCCCACAGGCAGCTCCCCTCCTCCAGCCGATGCGGGTATTGGCCGGTCAGCATCGCCGCTCGCGACGGCGAGCACGACGACACCGTGCTGAAGCAGTAGTTGAAGCGCACCCCCGCGCGGGCAATGCGGTCAAAATTCGGCGTATGCACCACCCGGTCGCCATAGACGCCCGCATGCGGCCAGCTCCAATCATCCGCCAGGCAAAACAGTATGTTCGGACGCGAGTCCGCCGCCGCCGCCAGCACGCCGGCCAGCAGCACCAGGCTGAAATAAACCAGCTTCCGGCGCGGCTCCCGCCCTCCCCGTCCCGGCAAAATCTTATGGCTATTCATCCCGGCCGGCGCAACCCGATGAGAACTTGCTTTCCGCGCTCCCGCCCGCACAGAACGCCACGCGCGGGCGGGGAAAAAGGCTTTTGCGCTCACCGAGCATGCGCCGACTTTATCAAAAGCCGGCTGGCGCTTCAACGCCTTATTTGCGGCGAATAAGAACCGGCTTTCCCCGCGCGCGCGCGCCCGGAGCCGGCGCCGGGAAACTGGCGCCGCGGGTCGCAGGTTGATGTGGCCGCCAGCCCGATTTTCGGATATAACCCGGCGGATGAGAATCGGTTTGTTTGCGTGGTTGATTCTGCTGGCGGCGCTGACGGCGCCCACGCGGGGAGCGGAATCCTACGACCTGGTCATCCGGCATGGCCGCGTGGTGGACGGCTCGGGCAACCCGGCCTTCTTCGCCGACGTGGCGGTGCGCCAGGGGCGCATCGCCGCCCTGGGCCGCATCGAGCGCGCGGGCCGCATCGAAATCAACGCGGCGGGGCTAATCGTCGCCCCCGGATTCATTGACGTCCATACGCACGCCGATGAAGTCGCCACCCGACCGCTTGCGGAAAACTTCGTGCGCATGGGGGGTGACGACCGTGGTCGCGGGCAACTGCGGCAGCTCCACGCTGGACGTCGCCCGGTTCTTTCGCGGGATCGAGCGCACCAACGCCGCCGTCAACGTCGCCACGCTCATCGGCCACAATAGCGTCCGCCGCAAGGCGATGGGCGGCTCTTTTGCGCGCCCGCCCACCCCGGCGGAGCTGGCCCAAATGAAGGCGCTGGTCGGGCAAGCCATGAAAGACGGCGCGGCGGGGCTTTCCACCGGCCTGATCTACCAGCCCGGCGTGCACGCGCAGACCGATGAAATCGTGGCGCTGGCCAAGGTCATTGCGCCCTACGGCGGCATCTACGCCAGCCACATGCGGCACGAAGGCGCCCAAATCTACCAGGCCCTGGACGAAGTCTTCCAGGTCGCGCGCGCGGCGGGCATCCGCGCCGAGGTGTCGCACCTCAAGCTCTCCGGGCCCAACGCCTGGGGCCAGGCCGGCCAGGTGCTGGCCCGCCTCGAACAGGCGCGCGCCGAGGGGCTGGATATCACGCAGGATCAATACGTCTATACCGCCTCCAGCACCGGCCTGAGCCAGTTGCTGCCGGCCTGGGCGCTCGAGGGGGGCCGGGACGAGTTCCGCCAGCGCGTGGCCGACCCGGCCCTCAAAGCCCGCCTGATCGCCGACCTGAAACGCCGCCTGCGCGACCAAAAGCGGGACGACTTCTCCTACGCCGTCATCGCCTCCTGCGCGCACGACCGCGCGCTCGAAGGGCTCAACCTCGCCCAGGCCGCCCAGGCCAAACGCGGCTCCGCCGCGCTCGAGGACCAGATCGAAACGCTGCTGGAGATTCAAGCCCGCGGCGGCGCCAGCGGCGTCTTCCACAACATGAACGAAGACGACCTCCAGGTTTTCCTGCGGCACCCCAACACCATGGTCGCCTGCGACAGCGGCCTGCGGAAATTCGGCGAAGGCATGCCCCACCCCCGCGGCTACGGCAACAACGCCCGCGTGCTGGCCCGCTACGTCCGCGAACTCAAAGTGCTGCGCCTCGAAGATGCCATCCGCAAGATGACCAGCCTGCCCGCCAACACCTTCCGCCTCCCGGACCGCGGCCTGCTCCGGCCCGGCGCCTGGGCCGATCTCGTCGTGTTCGACGCCGACAAAGTGCAGGACCGAGCCACCTTCCCGGCCCCGCACCAATACCCCGACGGCATCCCGCATGTCATCGTCAACGGCATCCCCGTCATCCAGAACGGCCAGCACACCGGCGCCAAAGCCGGCAAGGCTTTGCGCCACTCGCGCTGACGCCGCCCCCCGCCCGGCCCGCCCGCCGCCTCAGCCTCCCGGGGGAACTTCGCTTCCCGGCTTCGCAGTTCGGCTTTGCCCGCCCGCCGCCGATCCGGTATGCTGCGCGGTATGATGAGCCTGACAAATGGCGCGGCGGAGCAGCGGCCGAAAACGCCCGAGAAACGAATGCGGCTCGCCGGGCTGGCCGCCCTGTTGGCCGCGGGACTGGCCACCGGTTGCGCCCACTCGGCGCGGCGGAGCGCGCTGGCGGACGGGGTGGCCTCCGTCCAGGTCCCGTCGGTTCCCGTCTTCCTGAATGGCCCGATGGCGCTGCTGTTCACCAACGTCAACGGGTTCCGCGCCCGTGTGGTGCTGGAAAGCGGCTCCCCCGCCCGGACGGAAGCCGCCGGCGAATTGATGGGACAAGACGGCCACCTGCTCTTCATGCCGGCCGCCGGCGGGGCGGCCGCCCGGCGTGCTCCGGCGGCCGACAGCGCCTTCATCTGGAACGTGCCGGCGCAATCCGGCTTCCTCCTCAACGGCCCCATGCAGGCGTATGCGCCAATCCCCGCCGGCTCCCGGCCCGGCAGCCTGGCAACCCGCGCCGCCGCCGACTCCGCCGCCGCCGAGCGCATAGACGGCCATCTCTGCGAATGCGTCCATGCCGTCGTGGCCGCCGACGATGGCACGACCACCCCGTTCCGGCTGTGGCGGGCACCGGACTTGAACGGCCTGCCGCTCCGCATCATCGCCCCCGCGGCCGCCGCGCCCCTGACGCTCACCCTGTCCAATGCCCGCCTGGAACCCCTGCCCCGCGAACTTTTCCTGCCCCCCAAAGGCTTCACCAAATACGACAGCGCCGAGGCCCTGGCGCGTGAACTGATGATCCGCCGTCACAACCTTAAACGCCCGACGCCCTACACGTCCGATGAGGACATCCCCCGCGGCAACCTGCTCTTGCCGCCTTAAGACCCGCTGTCACCACGCCGCGCGGCCCGGGCGCGGCGCCGGCTCCCCCCTTGAAAATCTGCGTCCGCCCGCGTAGTGTTGCCCCATGAGTGCAAAGCGGTGTTCAACTTCTCCGGCGGTTTCCCTCCCCCGCGCCCACGGCTGGCTCGCCCTGGACCGCCGCGCCTTTCTCCGTCAATCGCTGGCATGCGTGGGCGGGTTGGCCACGGGCCTGCCCGCCATCGCCGCGGGCCTCGACCGGGGCAAGGCCGTCCCCCTGGGGGTGGCCCGGGGCATCCACCCGGGGCGCGTGGTCTGGGCGCACGATCCCGAGGTGACCACCTGGAAAGGCCCCGACGACGGCCACTGGTGGGAGGGCAACCGGGTGAAGCTGGAGCGCGTGGAGGCCATGCTGGCGCGGGCCGTCTGCGAATTGACCGGCGAAACCACGGTTCCCCGGGCCTGGTCCCGGCTGTTCCGCCACCTGAACCAGGCGCGGGGCAAGGGGGATGTCGGGTATCGGGCGGGCGAGCAAATCGTCATCAAGCCCAACTGGGTGGGAATGATCTTCCACGAAGGCAACGTCAACCTCGATACGTACGCCTTCATCCGCCGGCAAGACTACATGAACACCGCGCCGCAAATGATCCTCGCGCTGCTCGACCAGTTGGTGCGCGCCGGGGTGGCCCCGCGGCACATCACCATCTGCGACACGCTCGCCTGCCTGGTCCACGACTACTACGACCGCCTCCACGGGGACTTCCCGGCCGTGCGCTACGAGGATTACGCGGGCAAATTCGAGCGGGCCAAAGTCCGGACTTCCACGCAGCCGCTCTATTGGAGCAGCCGTCCGGAGGGCAAGGCCCAGGATTACCTGCCCGCCAGCTTCGCCGACGCCGAATATCTCATCAACTTCGCCAACCTCAAGGCCCACACCGGCGGTGGCGTCACGCTCTGCGCCAAAAACCATTATGGCTCCCTCGTCCGCTGGCCGGCGCAAAAGGGCTACTACGACATCCACCCCAACTGCTTCTCCCGCAACCCGCGCATCTACCGCCCGCTGGTGGACCTGACCGGCCACTCCCACCTGGGCGGCAAGACCGTCCTCTACCTCGTGGACGGCCTGTTCTCCGGCGTGCATCCCCGCGACCCGGTTCCGCAGCGGATGCGCACGCCCCCGTTCAACGGCCAATGGTCCTGCAGCCTCCTGGCCTCGCAAGACCCGCTGGCCATTGACTCGGTCGGGTTCGACTTCCTGGCCGCCGAGTGGCCCGACCTGGCGGGCAAAGACGGCGTGGACGATTACCTCCATGAAGCGGCGCTGGCCCCCGACCCGCCGTCGGGAACCTTCTACGACCCGAACCACGACACCCCCACCCGGCGGCTGCCCAGCCTGGGCGTCCACGAACACTGGAACAATCCGCGGGAACGAAAATACTCGCGCAACCTCGGGACCGGCGACGGCATCGAACTCGTCAGCGTGAAACTGGGCGCCCGCCCCGGAAAATAGCGGCTCCCCGCCAACCGGGCGCATCCCCGCGGGCGCGGGGCCGGGGGGAAAGTGGTGGAGGGAACGACGACCTACCGCAAAACAGTCTCAAAGCCCGCGCTCATCGTAACTCCTTGATAATAAAGGCCGAAGTCACCTCGCACAACCACTTCCCAACAACCCGACCAGAGAAACGATTTTCTCCCCTGATTTCCCGGCACCGGACGAGGGTGACAGGTTTGCAGTAAAACCGGATACCTGGCGCTGAGCCGCAACAACTTCAAATCCGGTTTTCGGACGCCGGTTCGGTTCCCAAAATGGGATTCGAATTGACCCAGGGCATCACCCCTTCGGCGGATACGGATCGTTCCCGTGGCTGTCCTTGTTCTGAATCTTCCCGTCCTTGCCGTGGATGTAGAACTCGGTGCCTTGGTTCTGGCTGATCTTACGCCCGGCGTCGACGGCATCCTGCTTCTTGTCGAAGTGGCCGCTGCTACGGGTAGCGCCGTCTCTCTTGACGTCCCAACCGCCATCGGCATTCGGCACAACATGATGTGATCCTGGTTTCTTTGGCATAGTCGCCTCCTGTTTACTTGGTTTCCGTTGAAATGAGTTGCGTTGCCAGTTCCAAAGCATCCACCGGCCAGAAGCACTCTGATCGCGGGCGGTTGACGCCTGGATGTTCGGCCTTGGGGCGGCAGTTCAGGACCCGCTCAACCCATTGGGCGGGTATGGCGTCCAAGCCGTACACCGCGCCCAGTAGCGCCCCACAAATGGCTGCATTGGTATCGGTGTCGCCACCTCGCATGACCGTATCGACAACGCCAGCTTCAAAGCTCGGGGCATTGAGCAATTGCCACAGGGCATTTCGGAACGCGATCAACACCCAGCCCTGTTGCTGGACGTAGTCATCAGGTGGAGCTTCGGCGGCTCCATGGATAGCGTCCATGAGAGCCGAGTCGGCTGCCAGGTCGGCTGCCCACTGTTTGATATTCTGGTAGAGCTTCCCGGCCTCGCAGCCGGAGGCAATGGCGTGAGCAATCGCCATGGTGAAAAGGGTGTTGGCCTGCAGGCACACCGGGTTCGGATGTGTCAGAGCGGCGTCCTGTTTGGCCCAGTCGCCCACTGTCTCCAACGAGTGGTTGGCCCCGAAGATGCCCAAGGGGCTGATCCGCATCATGGCCCCATTGGCCTGGCTGTCGGGGTTTGGACACCCCCTAAGACCAGCGGAAATGGTCATGCCACAGTCAAAAGGATCGGAGTCGAGCCAGAACTGATAGGCCCGAAGCGCGGCATCGGGATCATAGGTCCCACGTTCTGTCAGCATCCGGGCCAGCAGCAGCGCCATTTCCGAGTCATCCGTCGGCTGACCGGCAATGGTGTTCCATGTGCCGCCATCGGCCAGTTCCCGCACGCCGTTCGGGTAGCTGCGGCGGATCTCCTCCGGCGACTGGAACTCGACCAGGCTGCCAAGGGCGTCACCGGTGAGCTGTCCAAGGAGGCAGCCCTGGGCACGATTAATTATCAAGTCACTGCCCATCGGCCGAAAAGACCTCGACGACATTGCCATCCGGGTCAAGACTTCTGAAAAAAAGCATCCCGGATTTTCCCCACGGAGCCAACGCCGTAACTATCTGCAAATCGCTTTCCTTAATCCACCGAAAGCGCTCAGCAATGTCCGTTGCCTGAATGTAGAGCATCGCTCGAAGTTGAATCCCTTGGGGAACATTGTTCGTGTAGCTCAAAGGAACCAGAACGAGTCCTTGGTCAAAAACAATCACATCCGTGCTTTGTTTCTTCACAGTTAAGCCGAGGCAGTCACGATAGAACCAAATGGCTTTTTCGAATGAGGCCACAGGTATCTTGGAACCGCATCCACGACTTTTAGAAATAGGCTGCTGGTGAGGCACGCTGGTTTGCTTCGGGCTACTGGCTATTGGCTCAAAATCGCCCTTTGAAATCTTGTTCAGGTAGATGATTTGGCCGTCCTCTGTGGTCAAGCGTCGGAATTCGACTTTGAATTTCCCGCTGCGTCCGATGTAGTCACGGCCGCGATTTACCTTGGCCTTTCTACAATCAGGGAGGCTGACCTCGCTCGAATCAGGAGCGATTACAACATCATCAATCCAATTCTTGAGCAAGGATCTCTTAACAACCTCATGAGTAGGCTTGTCATCAATATGTCCGTTTGCTAATCGAAATGCATTTTTCTCGATGTAAGCGGCGTCTTGAATGCCTTGCTTCACAGGTGATAGCCAGTCGGAGCCATTAATGCAGCCGAGCAGACCACCCGACATTGAGGCGATTGTATCGGTGTCCGAACCGATGGCAAAGGCTGCCTTTACCACGCCATTAATTGGATCAGCAGCGTGGCGAGATGCCAGATATACGGAGGCTATCGCGGCAAAGGTTCCGGCCCCACTTATCTTACTGTTGAAGCATTGGAGTTTTCTTAGTACATCGTCATCGAGACTCAAAGCCCCTTTCGAGAGTTCAGCTCGGCAGACTTCAAGATACTCCATGACCTCAGCTTTGGCCGACTCCCAAAGTTTCATGTAGTTCTGAAGGCTTTTTTCCGCTTGGCTCCGCCATTCTGGCGGGATGCTTGGTGTGGCCGGAAGCGCAGACCAGAGATCGACGTTCTTGATCAATTCTTCCACCAATTCACCATAAGCCAGTTTCGAATCCTTGCGAAAAGCCGCCCAAAGCGCGAAACCGTAAGCCAAAGCGCCTAACAGCGCCCGGGGGTGTCCATGTGTCGCTATACCATCAAGGAAAATGTTGGTGGCTATTTTGGGGAATTCCTTTTCGCCCAGAAGCAAGACGTGAGGGAGAACGCGCATCGCGACACCGTTTCCGCCCGCGTCGTAATATCGTTTCACATCCTGCGGCTTCCGGCTAGAACTCCATGGCACGACACCATCCAGCCATGACTCCACAGCTCTTTTGGTTGCTCCGCCACCACCACGTTCATAAACGGACCAAAAGGGTAACTCAACCTGTGTGAAGTGTTCCCACCACCTTTCACCTTTCTGCAAAGACCGACTGAGACACAGTATGAGTTGGGTGTCGTCGCTGTACTCACCTTCCTCAATAATCTCTTCATGAGGAAAAAAGCGGCCGCCGGAGCGTCGAGTCCATCTCTTAAAATCATGCAGACGGCCTTGGGTTTGTCGTGAGGCGTTTGATTTGGCAATTCGCTCGTTGGGCCAACCCAGTGCGTCACCAAAAGCAGCCCCAAGCATGGCTCCTACGCCTTTGCTTGTTTTTAGCCTTATTGTGTTGTTATCGGCCATGTAGACCTCCGTTTTCATATATCGTTTCCGTCGCTCGGACTCCGCGTTGAATCAACCGCGAAAGCGATGCTTTATTGAAAAAGTCCGGAGCGATGTAAATTGGTTTGTCAAGTGCTATTCCCTGGAGCTCCAATCTGCATATTTCCCGATGAACCTGTTCTTCTGTATGAACTGCAATACCGATAATTGAATCAAGTGGAATCGGGTCTTTAAGGAGAACTTCCGCCTGAATATCAGTTGGTGCAGCGGGAAGATGTCTGGCAGGACGAGAAAAAGTAATTCCTGGGGATGTATCCGCGTAAAGTGATCGAAACCCGTTTATCCCTGTTTGGATATAAGCACCCCGAGCCCGGGCGGCATTGCACGGGCAAAAGCAAGTCTCAGGGTGCCACAGGTAGCTGGGATCGATCATCAACACTACCCAGTCCTTGAACAAGTGATCTTGTTCCCGGACTTTCGCGAAGTAGTAGGTGTTCGGATATTCGATAGAACAGCAAATCAGATCATCCCGCCCGTCATATCGGTCTGGGTCGGTCGGATTATGCGGCATATCATACTGCTGAAGTGTCCGCTTCGAACAAAGCCCGAGAGGATCGTCAAAAATATGAGCGAGGTTTCTCGACTGCGTAAAATGGCAGATCCGAGTGATTCCACGGTTGACGCACTCTTGTTGAATCAAGTTCATGGCTTGACCCTCTGGTAGAGTGATTCGTCAACGGGTAGCAGTGACGTAAGCTCACCAGTGTAGAGCAGGATCAAACTCGTTTTTGCTCTTGTTACCGCCACATAAAGAAGTCTTCCATCATGCGTAAGACCATCCTCTTCCCCGTGAGAGTCTATGTAGCCTGGATCGGGAAGATTGTCCGCATCCAAGAAAGGAAGTATCACGACGTCAAATTCAAGCCCCTTAGCCGCGTGATAGGTGCCATGGTAAATGCCGGGGCCGTCATTCCATACTTGGAGGTCGCGGTGCAATCGTGTAGCGTTTGCTCCCAGGGCGGAGCTGAAAATCCTCTCCTGGGCTCTATCCTTTACGAGGATGGCAACACTCTGGGTTTTCCCAGCGCCTCTTGCTGCCCGTAGTGCGATTTCAACTTGCTGATCCTTGTCAGTGCAGTCGACCACGGTAGGCAAGGCACCGTCGGCCCTTGGTGATGTGGGTTCAACCAAATCAGGAATATCCTGAAAAAAAGGCATCCTGGAAATGGCCAAACCCAACTGGGCGATCTGTTTTGTATTTCGATAGTTTTCTTTGAAGAACCACTGCTGTGGGATGTTCAGTCCTGCAGAGCGCCAGCTCATCCGTTGTCCATAGATTTGCTGGGCAACATCCCCGAAAAACGAAAGTGAACCATCCTCGGGGATTGCTGCCGCCAGCGAGCGAATCATCTCTGGGGAGAAGTCTTGCCCTTCATCAACGATTATGTGCTTATAAAAACGGGCCGAGGAATCCTCTTCGAACTCTTTTCGCACAGCAATAGCGATGTCATCCCAGTCATACAATTTTCCGGCGGCAGTTCTAATCTCGAGATACTTGTTGAGAATCTCGTACATGACTGGCCTAAGCTTGCGAGAAAGATTTGTGCCGATACGCCCAACGCGCTCCACTTCCACATATTCCTCTTGAGAAGTGATCCCATGGCTGAAAATCCACTGGATTTCGTCAGAGAAAAATTCGAGGGGCCTCTTAAAGAATTTTGACGGTTCGTAGCCGGATTCGACTGCTTTGACTGCTTGGGAAATGAACGCGTTTCTGTAGTCAGGATCGCAAATACAATTCCTACTCATTTTCCCACGGTTGTTGAGATAACCACGTGCGAATGTATGGTAGGTTTCAACTTGGACATTCTGTAGCTCGATGGGCTTGAGATACTTAAGATAGGTGACAAGTGTTTTATTAAATGTCAGGAGCAGCGTCCTTCCAGCATGTGGCATCGACGACTCGGACAGATAGGCAGCCCGATAGAGCGCGAGTGTCGTTTTACCGCTTCCAGCAGTTCCGAGCACGGCAGTGTGCCCTGCTGAAGGCATGTACAGCACTTCGCGCTGCTTCTTGATAGGCTTTGGCAGATTTCCCCTCATTACGCTCTCACCTTTGATTTTTGTGCCTCGTATTTCGAGCTGTGATCGTATTTTTGAGAACCTTTCGCAGCCTTCATTTCACGTTCCCTCCCAGAGCAAACTCCTCATCGATCTCGAACAGATCCGGTGTGGAGCGATGGACGCCGATGCCATGTTCCATCAACAGCATCACGAGTTGTTCACCGTTCATCAGGGCGATGGGAGTCTTGTCGGGCTGAGCTGCCTCCTTGATGGCTCCGGCACTGAAATCACTGGTGGTGATGATCAGCCCTTGCTCGTGCGCTCCGAGACTGCCGCGCACCTGCTGAACCACCGGAGCCTGGATGTTGTTCTTGAGCTTCCATTTCTTGACCTGGACGGCCATCTTGATGCGGACCACGTCACCGACCACCAGGGTGCCTCGGACATCGATGCCGCCGTCGCCGCTGAGCTTGGTCACCTCAACCATCTCGAAGCCCATCTCCGCCAGCAACTGCGAGATAAGCTCCTCGAACTCACCGGGATTCATAACCAGCAGGCGCTCACGCAGCGCCTTCCGAACCTGGTGGTTGTGCTGCTCGATTTGGAATGCGAGACCGCGTCCCATCCATTGGCTCAGGCCCACATAGCCACGGCCGTGTTGGACAAAGCGAGGACGCTCACCCCGTTTCTGTTGGCGTTTGATCTCGGTGATCACCTGGGCGTACATGGAGGCTTCCGGCGTTTTTCCGCTCGTCACCAACCATCCTTTTTCCAACGCCTTCTCGGTGATTTCCTTGTAGTGCATCGGATTTTTGCCGCCGAACTCCTCAAGCACCTTCTGAGCACAATCGATGAAGGAAAAGCCCGCGTTGGTGGGATGAGGTTTTGATGGCTTTTCGACAGGTGCAAGAGCCGACGCCGTGTCACCTTCTATTTCAGTTGAATCACGGAGTGCGAAGGTTTGAGGACCTACCTTTACAAAGGGCGACTTATCCCCATTGCTCTTGATGTCGGAGTAGAGCCGGGCGCTAACGGTGGCCTCCGGTGTCTTTCCATCAGACTTCCAGAGCCCAGCTTCGATGATCAGCTTGGCTATTTCAGCGGCATGGAGCGGCTTGCCTGCCCCCTTCAGTACCTCTATTGCTGCACTCTGGACACTCATATTCGTCACTCCACCATGGCTTTCAAGAGAGTATCCCTGGTATCGGAATAAAACTGGATGTCGATCTTCGTCGCCATATCATCGGATAGGTCAAAAAGCTGCCGACGGCAGGAAACCGGCATCAAGAGAGCCGAGGCACCTTTTTCAACTGCGATCTCAGCAATGGTTACGGGGTTGTGAATAGGCTCGATAGATCCGCCCAGGTTAATCTCCCCCACGATGATGAGGCCGCCGCGAACACTCTTCTTCAAGAGAGCCGTGCAGAGCGCGATGAGTGATGCCATGCCGAGTTTCGCGCCGGACTTGGATGCGTCAAAGGCTCGGAGTTGGGCGGTGAATTCGTGGTGACGAGGGTCCTTGTCTCCGACCAGTTGCATTGCCCGGGCGTAGAGGTTTTGCTCTGCGTAGCCCATGCTTTCCTTGAAGGCTGGCGGCACGGGTTTGTTGAGGATCTTGACGCCGGAACCCGGACCTTCGTTGATTTCGATACGGTAGAGTCCCGGGTGCTCTTCACCGCCACCCGGAGAGATGGTCCAGACCTGCCCGGGCTCAAGGGGGTCGCCACCAATGCTGTTTTCGCTTTGCAGTTCTGGAGTCGAGACAAACTTTTCTACGCCATCAGCCCCCATCACGTAGCTGAAGTGGGTATTACGGAATTCAGCCGCGCCGATGCGCTTCTGCTGTTCCTTGACGCGACGTCTTGCTTCCATGGCGATATGGACGGCCCACTCGATGTCCTCATCGGCTGCCTCACCTTCACCGGGATAGAGGAGCTTGAGTAATCCACTCACGGTTTTATTGACCGCGTTGGTATCGCGCCCTGACAGAGCGCCACCGAAGAACACCCGGTTTTGCAGTACGCTCACTCTGCTTTGATTGCGAAGCTGGCTCCAACACTCGGACAAGAAATCGCTCACCAGACCGAAGTGATTCGTCAACAGTTCCTTGCTGATTTTGGGAACATCCCAGCCAGGCAGAAATGCGTGGATCCGATCCATGAAAGCAGTGTCGTCTTTCATCTCGGGTGGCATAGGACCAAACAGGTGCCCGATACGCTGTTGATGTTCAACATCCACATCGAAGTTTCCAACCAGGACGATGCTGCCATCGGCACGGATGCTTTCCTTGCCACGGCTGAATTCACCGGACTCCATGTACCCCTTCATGATGTTCACGCCATCCTTCTGGTCGAAAGAGACGCCGGATACCTCGTCGAAACAGACCACATCGTATTGGCAGACCAATCCGCGCTGGCCGGTTGCGTTGTTGACGAACATCCGGGCAACCGTGGCCTTGCCTCCAGAAATCAGATGCGCATACGGAGAAACCTGCTGGAAGAGATGGCTCTTCCCTGTTCCTCTGGGGCCGAGTTCCACCAGGTTGTAGTTACGCTCGACAAAGGGAACCATTCGCAGCATCAGGGCGTCATGTTGCCGCCGGGACAATCCGTTCGGCTCTATGCCGATGGATCGAAGTAGAAACTCCTTCCACTCGTCGGTAGTAAAGGACTTGCGGGCCTCGGCCAGGATGTCGAGCACATCGCGTTTGGATAGTTGGATTTCCCGGAGCGATCCAACACCGAAAGGTCTGCCTTTACTCTCCTGGGCGATGGCCGCATCGTAGTTCAGGCTGATTTCGGCATAGAAACCACCTGTCAGCATTCGCTCATGTTCATTCACCAGTTCCGGGCTAATGCGGACATCGGTCAGTCGCAGGCTCGGCAGTGTTGCGATGTAGGAGTCGGTCTTCGCATCCAGGCGAGCGGTAATGAGGTCGATGATTTTGACCTCGCCATTTTCCCTGGCCCGAGCCTTGAAGAGCTCTTCTTCCCCGGCCTTGACCGTTCGCGATTTGAGTTGTCGCTGGACGATCTCGAGACCCTCATCGATCTCGTCCTGATCAGTGCTGGCGCAGTACCGACCGAGCAGAAACTCGACCACATATGTCGGCACAGGAAACTGGTGGCTAAAAGTTCGGACCAGATCCTTCCGGACCAGGTACCCCTCTAGCGAGGAGGCTGCTTTTTTGTCGATCTGGTCCATTTCAATCATGCATTACCTCCACCAATTACTGTGGCGATTTGCGCAACCAGCGATCCATTGGCATCGATCAGGACCACTGCCGCTTCCCGCCCCTCCATGTCCTCGTCCTCGACGACCACAGAGGCTGTTCCGTTGTTTCTTAGCGGTTTGCTGCCGACGACCACGCTGGATAATGAATTGCCTGCTTGGGTACGAACATCAAGTGATAGTCCCGAGAAATTGCCATCTACGGCAACGGTACAGCGCAGCCCCGTCCACACCACGTCGGTAAATTCGACAGATACCGCAGCCTTTGCGGATTCACCTGGGGTTACCATCAAGTGCAGAGTCAGACACTCTTGCAGACTTAGGCCGCCATGGGTGTACTCTTCGCCGTTCTTGAAGCAGCTCACGCCATCAGCGAGGGCAAAATACTGGTTTGGATTCCAGTACCATGGGTAAAGCCGCTCCCCAGAGGTGGCGCCGGGTTTTAATGAGGCGCATCGGCCCCACTTGTGATCGACCAGGTCGCTGGGAAGATCGATTTTTGGCAATCCTCCGGGCAGCAACAACCAACCATGGTCTGTCACGACCCGAACGCGCTTCCAACCTGCGGCAAAAAGTTCATTGATACGGCCTGTGATCTCAGCAATCAGGGCATCAATGTGTTTGGCAAGTTTCCACCCACGGTCGTGGCCTTCATCGTCGATATCTCCAAACTCGCACCAAGCCATACCCTGACCATCGCCATCAGCAGAGCGCTCAAGGATCGACCATCCCGAATCGGTCAGTAACTTCTTCAGGTGATAACCGCCCTTTAACGATTGACCGGTGTCTGCTACAGACGGCTCGAAATCAGGGTTGCCATCTTCACCGCGAATTTTGTCTCGTACCGGTGTGACCGCCGGCTTGCCCGTTGCCGTTACACTCGGCAGGGCTGACCAAGTAGGCTCCTCGGAAATCTCAAATCTGCATGCTTCTAAAGAGGCAACCAAACGCTTTCCAGTATCAAAACGGAGTCCATCGACGAAGAGAACGCAGTCCCCGGGACTGAAAGGTGCTGCCTTTGCCGTCAAGCAGGTGCCTCCCGGGTACGATGCGCCATCAACCATCTTCTGGAGATAGCGGGCCGATTCTTCCACCCAAGGCAGGTAAACAGATCGAATAGCAGTCTTCACAGCATCAACGTCGGCAGAGCGTTCGACCTGGTCCAAAGCCCGGATCACTCCGTCATCGACCCGCCAACCCTCACTGCGATATCCCACTTCGAGGTCGTCCACCAAACCTGCGTCAAGGCCGCTTCTGGTGATCTCGGCAATAGTCTTCAGATGCTCCACTGCGCAGGCCAGGGGCGCATCACCCAGTTCGGCCCAGACCAGAGAGCGCCTGCGTCCATGCTGTTCTTCCAGCTCGATAATTTTCTCCCTCGCTTCGTGCGCGGGCACGTTGGCAAGGGCCATCAAATCACGGTGAAGGTTTCTCTCCTGTTCGTCATTCCACTGAGGCCAGCCGTCGAAAGAACCGTCTCTCAGTTGCCAGAAAATGGTGTCACTTGGAGGACGACATCGTCTGATTTGTGCCGGAATGTTGGGGTAGCGCTTCGGTGCCTCACAGTAGCGCTCCCAAACGGCATGCCACGGACCTTCATGGTTTGCGAGTTTGGTGCTCCCGGCCAAAACGCCTTCATTCTGGGGGTTGAAGGCCAGTTGAGACTTGCAGACCTCGACAAAGGCTTTCCATTCGTTCTCGCCACGGCTCGCCTGGAACGCATCCCCTTGGTCGAGCCATTGCAGGAGGTCGCGAATCGGGTCGCCACCGGTCAACAGGGTGTTGAAGTAGTCCTTGTCGAGACGCTTGCCTTTGAGCAAGGAGACATCCTCACCAAGGAGCCGATACAACGCGCGCTGCATGGCGTTCTTGGCACCGTTGTCTTGGGCGACGTCCAGCCCAAGCCCGCCCTGGTCGGATTTCAGATAGGCCAGGATTGTCCAGTCTTTCGCGTTGATTTGGGACCAGATCACTCCCCGGTATTGCAGTTCAGCAAGCGGTTTCAAGTGATCCGGGCAACTTTCGACGGCCCGTAGGTCCTGGCGGCTGACGCCCGGCAGATAAAGAATCGGCGTCCGATCCTCGGGCAGCGAAACATTCTCGACTTGACCGGCAATCACACATCGCAACCAGATGGCGGGCCCCGTGCGGCTCTCGGGCGTGTAGTCGCCCAGCACCAGCAGTTCGGCCAATTCGCTCTGCAGGCGCGGGATTACCGCCTCCCACTGGCAATCTTTGTCGGGCCACAGGATACAGGCCGGCGCAACGTGAACCTCGGGATTGAAGATCGCCGAGTCGCGCAGTGTTTTTCCCAGATGTTCGATCACGCGCATGGCTAAGCCTCCGTCAGGGCGAAGAACAACAAGGTGATACCGTTGTTGACCGACTTGATCATTTGATCTTCTCCCGCGCCTTGCGTTTTTCATCCAGGCTCAGGTGGTGGTCGTTGATGCGGTCTCCTTCTTTGCCGCCGTATTCGGGGCCGAGGTGGTACCAGGGGGCGGATTGCACGTCCTTGCCGCGGTCTTTGTCCCATTTGATGTTGGGCTTGTCGCGCAGGATGCCGGCGTCTTTTTTGCCGACGTCGGGCACGGTGAGGAAGGGGCGGATGTTGAGGCGCACGCCGTCGTTGAGGTCGGGGTGCCAGCCGATGGGCTGCTGCTGCAGCGGCTTCCAGCGCACGAAGATGTCACAGGGGGCTTCGCCTTCGAGGATCAGCTCCAGGCGTTTTTTCAGCACTTCGGCGGCGGCGAGTTTTTCCTGGGCGCCGTCCACGCCGTTGTCGGCATCGCGCTTCTGGCGGCTGATCCAGTCGCCCAGGTAGGTGTAGATCAGGGCTTCGAGCGTTTTGTAGTCGAGCTTGTGGTAGTTGACGAGGGCGGCGAAGCCGTCGCGCAGACCGTCCCAGATGTGCCAGATGAAGGGGCGGTGGTGGAAGAGCTTGCAGTGCTGGGTGAAGAATTTTTCGCGCAGCCAGGTTTCCAGCGACTTGCCGGCGTGGTCGGCGGCGGTCAGCAACTGCGCCAGTACCTCGTTGCTCCAGGCATCGCCGAAGGCTGCGGCCAGCAGATTGAGCAGGCGGTCGCTGGCGGCGGCTTCGCGACCCACGGGCGGGATGCAGACGATGCCGTCCTGGTCGGCGTGGCTGGTAAGCGACTGGCTGCGGGCAATCCATTCACGCGCCTCGTCCGCCAGTTCCATGTCCGCATCGGTCTCCGCCGGCCAGCGGTAGCCCAGCAGGCGGGCGACGGCGACTTGCAGCACCGTGGCATCGGTGCGCAGGGGGCCGTGGGCGGTGCACTTTTTATCTTCATCCCAGATGACCGATCCGCAGGGATGGCCGTGGAACAGCCATTGCGTGGGGTCGTCGGAATAGGGCTTGGGAAGGCCGTGGGGATAGCGCTCGGCGGCGACTTGCTGCCAGTGGGCGAGGTCGAAGGGGACTTTGACCAGGGTGGCGTTGGTTACTTTCAGCGCTTGGTCAATTTGGCGAACGGCTTCTCCAAACTCCGCTGATGCACAGAAGCACCAAAGAGCTGTCAAATGCGATTCAGAGAACGGTGTCAGAACTGACGTGTTGTTATCGAATTTTGTCCTCTCATAGAGGGTCACGGAAAGAGCTCGCATCTGTGAACACGCTACGCCCCGGATACCCCATGCGCTCTTTCCTCGGAAGGTGGCTCCCTCTTGACATACCCGTGTCATCGCACCGAATCCATCTTCCCAAAACAGAATATGCTGCTTTCCACCGAAAGCTTCCGTTTCATCGACCGTGCTTTGATGGAAAACCCATCCTCTTGATGGCCATTGAATCTCCCAGAACACACGGCCGAATTGCGGGAAGTCACTCGACGCAATGCCCTGCCAACCATTTGCATATTTAGAAAGCAGTTCAGCGCTTGACCCTTCCTCCAATGCCACCCGTGCATCCGGATTAGCCAACTGCTTCCACTGACTCACCGATGCCAATTCCCCCTCCCGCAGGAGCCGTGCCTTTTCCTCGGGGTTTTTGGGGGCGCTGGCATCCACGCCATGCAGTTGAAAATCCGCTGCGGCCTGGGCGCGGGTTTGGGTCAGCAACTGCACGTTGAAATCCCACATCGGTGTCTGAAAGCCTTTGGGGCCCAGCAACGCAATTAAGTTGAATTGCACACGCTTGAGCAGCGATTCACGCTGTTTTTTGTAGCTGGTGAGAAACAGCCAGTTCTGCGGCATGACGATCTGCACCACGCCGGCCGCTTGGCACAGCTCCAGGCAGCGTTCCAGAAACACGTTGGCCAGGTCGTTCTTGGCCTGGGGGTAATGGGTTTCGCAGAAGGTTTTCAGCGCCTCGTCCTGCTTGCCGCGAGCCAGATAGGGCACGTTGGTGATGACCAGGTGGTAGCGCCCCGCCAGCAGGCGCGCCGCTTCCACAAGGCCCTGGGCGCTGAGGGCGTGATCCCAGCGGGTTTCGTCTTCGCTGCGTTTGGCTGCGGCCTCGCGTGCCAGCGCCGCGCCCAGAAACTCGCCCAGTTCCTGATAGCCGGCGCCCAGCAGGTCGCCTTGGGTTTTGTCCGGCGACAGCAGGCTGCCGAGCAAGGGGGCCTGGGCAAAGACCTGATGCAGCCGCGCCAGCCCCTCGCGCAGATGCGCGGCATGGGGGGCATCGGCGGGCACCAGGGCCTGCCAGTCCTGCGCCTTGGCCGCGACCTGCAAACCGCAGCAGGCGATGTGGGGTGCGGGGATTTCGCGCACGCCCAGCGGCTGGCCGCGCTCGTCGGGGTAGCGCCAGGCTTCCAGCGCCACGGCGAAGACGGCGATTTCCACGCAGCGCGGGTCCAGCTCCAGCCCGTGGAGGTTCTCGGCCAGTACGCGATCCACCGCTTCCCTGGCGCTCAGGCCCTCCGCCGCCATGCGCATGGGCACCAGCATCAGGAAGGCGGCCACCAGAAAGTGACCCGAGCCGCAGCAGGGGTCGAGCAGCTTGAAGTCGGCCAGTGAGTCGGGCCAACCCTCGAAGCTGCCAGCGGCGGGCGTGCCGTCTTCCAGGGTGCGGAAGTAGTCGAGATCGACCGGACAGGGCTTGCCCGGATGCCGGGTGGCCCACCAGGCGCCCAGCGCGTTGTGCAGCAGGAAGGCCACCATGTAGGGTTCGGTGAAGAGCTGGGTGACGGCGGGCAGCTCGTCGGCGCCGATCTTCACTTCCGACTGGTTGATGCGGTCTTTGTTTTCGGCCTGCCAGAACTGGTACACCCAGCCCAGGCTGTCGCTGGCCTGAAAAACATCGGCCGGCAGTGCGGCCAGCAACTGCTCCAGCTCGCTTTGGTGCTCGGGGGCAAAGCCCAGCTCGAACACCGGCGAGCCGGGCTTGAACACCTGCGGCAGCATGCGGGCGGCCAGCGTGCCGGCCAGCTCCCAGCCGCTTTTGGCGCCTTCGTCGGGGGCCAGCTCGTCGCACTCTTCGAGGGTGACGGCCACGCCGTCGTACATCAGCAGGTTGTTGTCGGCCAGAAAGCGGGCGAACAGCATGCGGTGCCAGTGCTGGTAGGCCACCTCTTGGGTGAGGTGGTTCATGGTCTGCACCTTGCCGCCGTTCAAGGAATCCCCCAGTTGCCGGCCGTGGGCGCGCAGGCGGCGGCGCAGGGCGCGCTGGTCTTCGCCCAGAAACGCTGGCGCGCTGGCTTCATGCACGCCCATTTGCTCCAGGGCGGCGCGGGCGGCGGTTTCCGCCACGGTGCGGGCGGTTTTGATGGTGCGTTCGAGTCGGTTTCTTACGGCTTTGTCCAGCGGCTGCATACGTGATCTCCCCTGAAGGCTTCTTATCGAATCACTATCGGCCCGTTTTGCAGTGCGGCCTTGAGTTGTTGTTTCACCTCGTCGACCCAGGCATCGATCTCCCCGTCGGTTTTCAGCGTGCGGCGCGGCACCTGAATGACCTGAGCCTGGGGCTCACACTGTTTAGCGGCAGCCATAGCGACGTTGTCGAAGCGGGCGGGCAAGGCTTCCACGCGGTCGGCAAACGCCAACACGTCGCACGTGTCCAGGGTGGTCAGCACGTCATTGGTCGACTGCACCTCCACCCTGGGCCGGGCTGATTCGTCCAGGAACTGGGCGGACATGAACCGATTGCGCTGCTCCTGTTCCAGTTGCTGCCAGTTCCTGTCCTCCGCCAGGCGCTTGAGACCCTGCTCATAACGGAAGGCATATTCGCCATCGAGCTCGTTGAGCTTATTGCGCAGCAGTTGGGTCAGGTTAGCGATCAGCGGACTGACCGGGTCGGGCTCTTCGAGTAGCTGGCGCTGCTGCTCAATGATCTTCACCTGGGCCAGGATGACCTCGGTGTCCTGAAGTCCGGAAGCGTGGGCCATCAGGCGCTTCAAGACGGTCCAATTGGGCCAGCGTTCGTCGATGCGCTCGGCGAGACTGGTCCAACTATCGATGTTGCCGCCCAACTCTTCCCGTCGGTTGTAGAGGGCTAGCAGTTGCTCATTGCCCGCAGTAAGGCGGATTTCGTCGAGGGGCGTGGTGTCCGGCCGGGCCGGTTTCGGTGCCTCGCCGCCAGCCTGGTTGGCAAGTTCCACCATTTTCTGCAGGAACTCCGGTATATAGGCTAGCTCCTCTTCCCGTTTGGCGGAGAGGCCGACCTTCTGCAGCAGCTTCCGGATCTCGATGCGTTGAGCGGCAGTGACGGTGGCGGATTCTACCTTGAACGTCACCTTGGAAATGGTCTTACGCTCCAGCTCTTTGGGGTCGAGGGTTTTGCCACGCTCGTCCTGCGCCCGGATCAACCCGGCCACCAACAGCACTTGCAGGCCGCCGTCCACGGCGTCACGCGACCATCCGTAGGGTGAAGACTCGAACTGAGTGCGGATGTCCGCGCCTTTTTTGCCACCAGCAATGAAGCCGAGGATGGCTTTGCACACCGGGTTTTTCGCAGGTTCGCCTTCGTCACCGACGGCCTTGAGCGCATCGGGAGCACCTTTCTGGGCTTTTTCATAAACCTTGGACCAGCCCACGTGATCGGCAGTATGGAACTGCGGGTAGAGCCGTTGCAGCGCGTTGCCGGAGGCTTCGAGCACCATCTCCTGCAGATCGTTGCCGAGGATTTCATTGCCGCCGCCCTGAAAGACGCGGGCTCCGGAGAAGGCTTCTTCGAGCAGTTCGCGAATCTTACCCTCGGCAGTCTGCTTCGTGGTCTCCATGGCCGCTCGGGCTTCGGTGCCTTCCGGGGTGTTGGGAACAGGGCGCTTATCCAACGTAGCGCTGGCTGCCTTGTAATCGATGAGGTAGTGGCGGAGGTCATCGGCCGAACGCTTGGGGATGAACACAAAAACGGTCGGGGATTGATTGCCCGCTTGCCATGAATCGGCCAGCACCGAGTTTTCGTCAATGCTCCAGCCGTCGCGAACCCAGACGCAAATGCGCTGATCGGCATCGTTGGGAAGCTGGGGGTCGAACACCGGGTGGACTTCGCGCGTGACCTTCGAGGTACCCTGGGTCAGGGAGAGCTTGCGCACCATCTCGCCAAAGAGCTTGCGCATGCGGTCGTCGCGTTCGGCCTCGATGCGGTGTGCCTCGTTGGACAAGGCGGAGCGCTGGCTCAGGAACTCGTCGCGCCAGGCCGCGCTCTCTTCGGTCTGGATGCGGTATTCATCACCGACCTTCATCAGCAGCTCGCACTTGTCCAGTAGGCCGGGCAACTTGCTGCGCAAACTGCTGCTGCCGCGAGAAAGGTTTTCGACCAGTAGATCGGCGAGGGTATCAATGGTGGCCCGGATGCCGATTTCGTTGTTCTGGCTGCCAAGCTTGTTGATGAGGAAGACCAGGCCGCAGGCACGGGCCATGAGCTGTTCTTCTTCCGATCCCTTGTTCCAGCTCATGGTCTTTTCGTGGACCTTGCGCGGCAGAATGCGTGACTGGAGCAATTTGTCGGCAGAGTCGAAGTAGAGATAGTCGGCCGGTACAACATGGCCCAAGGGCTCACTCAGGTTGGTCTGAATAACCTTGTGAACCATGCTGAGCTGGTTGCGGAGCTGGCTGTCGGTTCCGGTCTGATCCATGACCCGCAGGGTGTTTTCCCAGAAACGACGGCGCACCGGCAGAATGGGATAGTCCTGGGGGAAATGTGGAATGTCGTCTTGCCTGTGACCAATGGTCGTGCCTGCCAGATGCCGGGAGATCTCGCCCAGGTTGGTTTGCATGATCTGCTCAATGGGCGACTTGGCTTCCGGCTTCTTGGCCAGAATGACCTGACGGATGACCGCATCGACGTCGGCATCGGAGAGTTCCACGCGGATGGTGAAACGCCCTTCAAGTTTCTTCAGGTTGCTGGTGCCGGTCACGGCCGTCTGACCGGTGCCAATGAAGAGCAGTTTGCCGCCAATATTCTTGCTACAGGCTTCCACCGCCTCCTGGACATCGATGGAGCGCTGACTGTCTTCGCCGATGTACTGCTGTACCTCGTCGAGCACCACCAATGTCAGCGGGAATTTGCCATCCTTCGTCAGGGCCTGCCGAATGGCCTTGAGCATGTCATCGCTGGAGACATCCTGAACGTAGGGGTAGAGATTGTTCAGGGTCTCGACGCAGGATGCGGGAGATGAAAAGAGCTTGGGCTTGGCCTGAACCAGGGCGTCGTGAAGCCCCTCGGCCACATAGAAGTTGTCCAGCTCTTCGTCCCAGTCGAAGCCATTCTGCTCAACATGGGAGCGGACCTGGTCATAGATGCCTTCGTGCTTGAGCCACATGACGAATCGGGCAACCGGATATTGTTCAGGCAATCCAGCGGATTTGAAGAGGATGCGCAGGAGTGCCAGTCGGACACTGCCGCTCGCACCGGCTCCCAGTGTGCCGGATGCGGCGTGCAGGCCCCCATGGCGTTTCGCCTGGGTGCTCAGCTCTCTGAAATTATCAGTGATGCCCTGCGGCAGGTTGGCAATGCCGCGAGCCGTGGCTCCATCCTCGAAGACCGTGTCGACCCAAAGCGCACGGAGCATTTTGACAAGGTGCGATTTACCTGATCCGTAAAAACCACTGACCCAGACAGCGGGTTGCTGTGCCTGGTCGATGTTTTTGAGGTAGGTCTCGAGAATATGTGACATCCCCTTTTCGTATTGGCCGTCACAGACGAAGGTCTCCAGCTCGTAACGGAGTACCGCCAGGGCCTGACTGGTCTTCTCGTCGTTGACGCTTGCCACACCCTCGTTGACCAGTTTCCGGGTGGCCGGATCTTTTTGGTAAATATCGCGATTATTCATCATCAACCCCTCGTTCAATATTCCTTGTCCGCAGTGATCGGTACAGCGAGATAGTTCCACCCGTCATAGCCATCCAGCAGCCTGTAGTTGTTGTTTTCATAGCTGCCCGGAAAAAAGACCAGCAGCCGTCCCTTGACCATCGGGGCCAACTTGTCGACGACCTCTTTCACTTTTAGAAATCCGAAAAGCGAACCGACGCCTTTAATTGCTACGACGGAATCGGGTCCGATCTCGTTCTTTTGGAGGAAGTTCTCGAATTCATCGGTGATGAATGCGAGGTATTTCGGCAGTAGCGTGGAGAGCAGATGCGGTTTCTGAAAGTAGCTCTTGGCGTATCGTTGCGAGGCGAGCCAAATGGCAAAAGTATCCGTCAGGTCGAACATGGCCCACTCGTGGCCTGACTGTCGCGTGACGATTTCAAACTCATCGACCTTGGTCCGTAGCCAGCGCTCCTCCGTTTCATTGTAGACACAGAAGATCACGCGCTGTGCGGCAGCGGCATCATCGCGCCACGGCACGGAGATGTATTTGTTGTAGGACTGTATCAGCCGCTTAACTCTGCTCACGAAGCCACTCCATTTCTTCTTGATTGATCAGGTTCGGAAACAGAACCTCGATGACGTCACCCACGCGTTTGAACACGATCCAACCTTTGCGAGAGGCCTCTTCGGCAAGTTCAATGGCTTTGTCGAATGTGCAATCGAGCAACTTGGTGTATTCGGTTTGGAAAAGCGACTGTCCCCGCACGCCAGTGAGATAGCCAAGAAGCAAAGCGTAGGAGACGCTCCCGGCGGTAGGGTTAGCGCGGGAGCGCACTTTCCGGGCGCGTCCATAGAGATGGCCAGATCTGGTCCATGTCGAATTGATATTTTGCGCTGTTGATTTCAGCGTCGCCTTGCTGAAGCGGCCTGGCTCCTGGGCGTCAATAAATTCCTCAAGGGACTCACGGGTAATCGTTGCACCTTCCGGAAATTTCAGAATGAACGGTGCGGTAGACCGGAAAATGGAGTCTCGAGCGTAAGTGCAGAGCAGCGCCAGCAATGGTTGTCCATCGATGTCGCGATTCCAAAAGTAGAGAAGAGCCCGGAAAAGGACGTTGGTGCGGTCAAGCGAGTAAAGATCAACGAGATGTCGATATGTGAGCGTGCGGGTCTTACCAGAGCGCTTGCCCAGGCAGTTCTCATCATCAATCGCCTGGAGGTAATCGCTCTTCTCAGCCTCGGGCCGGTCGACATAGGTCAATAAGGCCCCCAGCTCCTCAAGCATCATGGTACGAGAAGTATGAGCGCCTCCGCGTTCGAAGCTGAACCCGAACCGGGATAATTGTTTATTCTTTTCCGTCATGCTCACCGCTGGTCTCACTTGCTCCGCCTTTGCGAACCCACTCGTCGATTTCGTCTTTCTTGAATTTCCAGAGACGACCGATTTTGTGGGCAGGCATGGCTTTTTCGCTGATCCACTTGTAGACCGTATCTCGCTTTATGCCGAGATAGGCCCCAATCTCATCTACGGATAGCCATCTGTCTTCCATCGTCTTAACTCCGGGTGCTCGCCGCCATCTCAAACGGTGACAAAGCCAAATGTTTAAGGTTTGTGTGGTCTATACCCGTTCTCGTCCGGTTTGGTCGGACTAAAACAGAATAAAACTACGTGGCGGGCGAGAAAATGTCAAGGCAATGTTTGCCTTTTTAACTGAGTTTATCCGAATGAAGTCCCTGTCCAGATCCTTTCGGTTCGATTGCCGGACAGACCTGGACGCATCGGTGAACCGTCGTAAATCCAGGCGGCGCAGGGCTTTCTGTTCACTAACACCGCCACCATCACCCGCTGATACATGCTGTGCCCGCCGGGACGGAAGCCTTCCAGCCGGTCGATGGGCGGCAGGTCGCGCTGCGGGTCGGTGAAGGTCACCAGCTCTCCGTGGATCAGATCCCAGTCACCGGTCGGGCGGCCAAAGCGCGACGTGCCGATCTCCTGCTGCCTGCGGGCGTCGGCCAGTGGATCAGCGGTGCCCCGGGCCAGGATCAAACCTTCCGGCACTTCCAGGGCCGGAAACCCGGCGTGGAGATGGTAGAGCCTGCCCCAGACCACGGCCGGTTCGATGCTGCGGGCCTGGGCGCAGAAGCGTTGATGGTTCCAGTAGCCCCGTTTCAGGGTGCCGTAGACGAAGAGCCGTAGGATGGTCTCGGGACTGTCTTCCGGGTTTGTGTTCAGCTTCGCGGTGTCTCCAATGTTCATGCATTCACTCCTTCGGGCAGTGTCCCTTTGCGCTCCTGGGGGATGAAGCGGAATTCGCTGTTTTCGATGGCCCGCACATCCTCGTGACGGATGGTGAGCATGGTCATGGGCGGCACCTCCAGCTCGCGCCAGCCCTTCTCGTTGTCCACGGCAAAGTCGATAAAGGCGGGCTCCGAGGCGTAGAGCACCACCCGGTGCTGGCGGTGGATGCGCAGGCAGAGCGGCTTGTTGCCCTTGAGCACGGTGATGGTGCCGGGGTCGAGCCGCGAGGCCAGCACGGCGCTCATCTGGCCACGACAGAGGGCAAGCGCCTTCTTCAGCCCCTCCTGGTCGATGGGGCCTTCGGGTGCGAAGCGGTCGGCCAGGCGGAAGATCAGCTCGCTGTCCACCTCGGCGTAGCGCGGTAGGCCGAGACGGCGGAACAGATAATCGGCGTTGTAGATGGTGCCGTTGTGGGTGCCGATGACGATCCCGGCCCGGATGGGATGGTTGTTGCGGTTGTTGAATTCGTTGCCTCGGGTGCGCCAGCGGGTGTGCCCCATGAGGATGGTGGTCTCGTTGTCGACCTGCCCGAGCAGCTCCTGGAACGGCTTCTCGTACACCAGCTCGTGCGCCCGCATCGGCCGCTTGAAGATCCGGTGACTGCCGTCGGTCTTGAGCCAGGCCAGACCGGAGGCGTGTGGGCCGCGCTCCTCACTGTGCAACAGCATGCGGATGAAGACCTCGCGCAGGTAATCCCGCTCGTCGGGCCGTCTGCGCTTGCGGCCGAAGATGATGCCTACTTGTCCGCACATGGAGCCGGGTCCTCTTTGCCGCCGAAGTTCTTGGCGAGCGGTCTCGTCCCTTCGAGGACGAAGGCTGCGTATTCGCGCCGGTGGTCCGCCAGCCACACGGCCACCTCCGGGTAGCCCATCTCGGCGGTCAGCCGGGTCACCTCCGGGTGGTCGAGCATGTTGGTGCGCCCGGAGAGCCGCACCGTCTCCAGGGCTTCGAGGAATCGTTCCGGCCAGGGATCGCTGGCTTTGTCGTCGGGCAGGAACTCGATCAGGCCGTGCCGGGCCAGACGGGTGAGAAACTCGGCGGCCGCAGCGGCGGCGTCCTCCGGCAACGGCTGGGTCGGCCCGCCTTCGATGCCGGAAAGCACCTCGATCATGTAGTCCCGGGGCGCTCGGCTGGCGGTAAATGGCGTCTGGCCGCGCATCAGCTCGACAACTTCGAGGCAGTCTGCGGCCTGGATGGTTTCCCCGCTGCCGGGGATCGGTTCACCATCCAGCGTGGTGGAGGCGCCGGGAGTTGAACCCGGGTCCTTAGCCAGATTGCCAGCCGCGACTACATGCTTAGTCAGGAGAGAGTTTTCTGCCGGGCGATGGCGGCCTGACTCCGAGTCGCCCAGCCTAGCCCGCAGGATAAGAACTTCAACCCGCCGCGCGCGGACGCCGCGTCGAGCCTACTCCTGCTGTGGCGCTCATCCGGCGTAGCAGGTGTCCGCCGGTGAACGTCGTGGCGCTTAGGCCGCGAGAGCTAATTCTTCGTTAGCAATTATTGTTCGGTCCGATGATTAACGAGGCCAACGAACCATCCTCGGCATGCCGCCTCTGGCGCACCAACCAAGTCGAAACCAGTACGCCCCCTGATTCGGCTCCCCTACCCTCGCCCAGCGCGCCGGATTTGTCAAGCGCCATCGCCAACCCCGGGCAAAAGCCCCCCGGCGCGCGGACGCCGCCCTCCACGCCGGGCGCGCGCGGCCATCCCGGCAAAGAAAAAGCGAAGCGGACATGCGTCCGCCTCGCTCGCTTCCTCGTTCCTCTAAAAACGCGGCTCCGGGTGCCCGGGCCGGCGCGCGCCGGCCCGGGACCCGGCCGGGATTAATAATCCATGTCGCCGCCCATGCCGCCGGGGCCACCCGGCATCGGCGCCTTCTTCTCCTTCTCCGGAATCTCGGTGATGAGACATTCCGTGGTCAGGAGCAGGCCCGCGATGGACGCGGCATTCTGCAGCGCGGTGCGGCTGACCTTCTTGGGGTCCACCACGCCGGCCTTGACGAGGTCTTCGTAGCGGTTGTCGGCCACGTTGTAGCCCTCGTTGCCCTTGCGCTTCTTGACTTCCTCGACGACGATGGAGCCCTCCACGCCGGCGTTGTTGGCCAGCTCGCGGGTCGGGTATTCGATCGCCTTCTTGACGATGCCCACGCCGATCGCCTCGTCTTCATTGGCGCTCTTGACTTTGTCAATGGCCTCCAGGCAGCGGATGAGAGCCACGCCGCCACCGGCGACGATGCCTTCCTCGACTGCCGCGCGGGTCGCGTGCAGCGCGTCCTCGACGCGCGCCTTCTTCTCCTTCATCTCGGTTTCGGTGGCCGCGCCGACGTTAATGACGGCCACGCCGCCGGCCAGCTTGGCCAGGCGTTCCTGGAGCTTCTCGCGGTCGTAGTCCGAGGTGGTCTCCTCGATCTGGCGGCGAATCTGGTTCACGCGCCCCTGGATGTCGGCATTCTTGCCGGCGCCTTCCACGATGGTCGTGTTTTCCTTGTCCACCACGATGCTCTTGGCCCGGCCCAGGTCGCTCAGCTCCACGCTCTCCAGCTTGATGCCGAGGTCTTCACTGATGAACTTGCCCCCGGTGAGGATGGCGATGTCTTCGCACATGGCCTTGCGGCGGTCGCCGAAGCCCGGCGCCTTGACCGCGCAAACGTTGAGCGTGCCGCGCAGCTTGTTCACCACCAGCGTCGCCAGGGCTTCGCCCTCGACTTCCTCGGCGATGATCAGCATCGGCTTGCCGACCTTGGCCACCTTCTCGAGCAGCGGCAGCATGTCCTTGAGGCTGCTGATCTTCTTCTCGAAAATGAGCACGTAGGCGTCTTCCAGCTTGGCTTCCATCGCCTCGGCATTGGTGACGAAATAGGGCGAGAGATACCCCTTGTCAAACTGCATGCCCTCGACCACTTCGAGCGTGGTCTCGATGGACTTGGCTTCTTCCACGGTGATCGTGCCGTCCTTGCCCACCTTGTCCATCGCGTCGGCGATGATCTCGCCAATGGTGGCGTCCCAGTTGGAGGACACCGTCGCCACCTGCTTGATTTCCTCCTTGTCCTTGACCTTCTTGGAGATCTTGTCCAGGTGCCCCACGGCGGCCTCGACGGCCTTCAGCACGCCGCGCTGAATGCCGATCGGGTTGGCGCCCGAGGTCACGAACTTGAGCCCCTCGCGGTAAATCGCCTCGGCCAGGACCGTCGCGGTCGTGGTGCCGTCGCCGGCGGCGTCGCTGGTCTTGCTGGCGACTTCGCGCACCATCTGGGCGCCCATGTTTTCAAACGGATTCTCCAGCTCGATTTCCTTGGCGACCGTGACGCCGTCCTTGGTCACCGTCGGAGAGCCGAATTTCTTGTCGAGCACCACGTTGCGGCCCTTGGGGCCGAGGGTGGCGCAAACCGCTTTGGAAAGTTTGGAAACCCCGCGCAGCACAGCCTGCCGGGCGGCTTCATCGAAGAGTAATTGTTTCGCTGCCATAAGTTAATTGATTGTCAATGGTTAATAGTTGATAAATTCCGTCGTCGCCGGTCAGGTGAGGATGGCCAGGAGGTCATCCGAGCTCAGGAGCTTGTACTCCTTGTTGTCAATCTTGATTTCGGTGCCGCCATACTTGCTGACCAGCACCCGGTCGCCCACCTTGACTTCAAACGGCACTTTCTTGCCGTCCTCGTCGGTTTTGCCCGTGCCCAGCACGCGCACAATCCCTTCCTGCGGTTTTTCCTTGGCGGTATCGGGGATAATGATTCCGCCCTTTTTGACTTCTTTCTCCTCGACCGGTTCAACCAGAACGCGGTCGCCGAGGGGTTTTACGTTTAATGCCATAGTTTGTTTCTCTTTTGGTTTGTTTGTTTATGCGTTGAATCAAAATCCCGCCGCCCGAGCGAGCGGGAAAAAGCTACTTCTTGTCGTCCACGACCTCCGCGTCAATGATCGGCCCCTCGTCCGGGCCTTTCTTGTCCTCGGCGGGCGCCTCGCCGCCGCCCGCCGGGCCGGCGTGCGCCTGCGCCTTGCTGGCCTTGGCCTTCTCCGCCGCCGCCTTGTACAGCTCGTCGGACACCGACTGCCAGGCCTCGTTGAGCTTCTCCGTGGCCGCCCGGATCGGGTCGGCCTCGGTGCCCTTCAGCGCCTCCTTGACTTCCGCAATGGCGCCCTCGATCCGGCTCTTGTCGTTGCCGGAGATCTTGTCCGCAAAATCCTTCAGCATCTTCTCCGAGCGATACACCGCGTTGTCCGCCTCGTTGCGCCGCTCGATCTCCTCGCGCCGCTTCTTGTCTTCCTCCGCGTGCGCTTCGGCGTCCTTGCGCATCCGCTCGATCTCGTCCTTGCTCAGGCCGCTGCTGGCGGTGATGGTGATCTTCTGTTCCTTGCCCGTGCCCAGGTCCTTGGCGCTCACGTGCAGGATGCCGTTGGCGTCAATGTCAAACGCCACCTCGATCTGCGGCACCCCGCGCGGCGCGGGCGGAATCTCCGTCAGGTGAAACTTGCCGATGGTCTTGTTGTCCCGCGCCAGCGGCCGGTCGCCCTGCAGGACGTGAATCTCCACGCCGGGCTGATTGTCCGCCGCGGTCGAGAAAATCTCCGACTTGCGCGTGGGAATGGTCGTGTTGCGCTCGATGAGCTTGGTGAACACCCCGCCGAGCGTCTCGATGCCTAGCGACAGCGGCGTCACGTCCAGCAGCAGCACGTCCTTGACGTCGCCCTTGAGCACGCCGGCCTGGATGGCCGCCCCCACCGCCACCACTTCATCCGGGTTCACGCCCTGGTGCGGCGGCTTGTTCACCAGCTTCCGGGCGGTCTCCACCACCTTGGGCATGCGCGTCATGCCGCCCACCAGCACCAGCTCGTCAATCTGGGCATTCTGAAACTCCGCGTCCCGGAGGCAGTTCATGACCGGCCCGGTCGTGCGCTCGAACAGGTCGTCGCACAACTGCTCCATCTTGGCGCGCGTCAGCTTCATGCTGATATGCTTCGGCCCGCTGGCGTCCGCCGTGATGAACGGCAGGTTAATCTCGTACACCTGCGAGCTGGACAGCGCGATCTTGGCCTTCTCGGATTCCTCCTTGAGGCGCTGCAGGGCGTCGGCCTGGTTGCGCAGGTCCATCCCGTGCTCCTTTTTGAACTCCGCCAGGATCCAGTCCATGATCCGGCCGTCCCAATCGTCGCCCCCCAGGTGGGTGTCCCCGTTGGTGGCTTTCACCTCGAAAACGCCCTCTCCCAGCTCCAGCGCCGAAATATCAAACGTCCCGCCGCCCAGGTCATACACGGCGATCTTCTCGTCCTTCTTCTTGTCCAGGCCATAGGCCAGCGACGCCGCCGTGGGCTCGTTGATGATGCGCAGCACCTCCAGCCCCGCAATGCGCCCGGCGTCCTTCGTCGCCTGCCGCTGCGAATCGTTGAAATACGCCGGCACCGTAATCACCGCCTGGGTGATCTTCGTCCCCAGCCGCATCTCCGCATCCGCCTTCAGCTTGCCCAGCACCATCGCCGAAATCTCGGCGGGGGTGTACTGCTTGGGCTTGCCGTCCACTTCCACCTCCACCACCGCGTCGCCATTGGCCGCCGCCACCACTTTATACGGCACGCGCTTGCGCTCCTCTTCCACTTCCGAAAACTTGCGCCCCATGAACCGCTTGATCGAATAAACGGTATTCTTCGAGTTGGTGACCGCCTGCCGCTTGGCTGTATCCCCCACCAACCGCTCGCCGGTCTTCGTAAACGCCACCACCGACGGCGTCACGCGACGCCCCTCCGAATTCTCCAACACAACCGGTTCCCCGCCTTCCATGACCGCCATGCACGAGTTCGTGGTGCCTAAATCAATGCCTATTACTTTTGCCATAAAATAGCCTCAGGATACAACAATCCGCCATCTTCAAAGCAGTGCCAATGCCAGCGCCCCAACTTTTTTATAAACACACTATCTCCAGTCACTTATGAATAATCCAACTCCAAAACTGGCAACCTGAAAACTGTGCCATTTGTGCCAGGTTGGCACACTTTTTTAACCAATGGCACACTCGTTATGGCACACCTTCTGGTGTCTCCCGAGCATCGAATCGCATTCTCAGGCCCTGCTCGATGACCTCCAAAAGCACCAGTCCCGGAACCGTCGAAAAATCGTCACCCCTCCGCCCAATGCCTTGCTCCGTCCTCAAGGCTTCAAAGCCACAGGTACAATAACCATCCCCGCGAGAGCCTTCCCTGGCGGCAAAACTCCCGATCATCCGCGTCGGATGACCCCAACTACCCGGTCAACCCGGCAAAAACTGTCCCCATCTCTCCCTCAAGCACGCCCTCCCGCCATTCTCAATCGCCCCAATCGCCCCAGCCAGCTTATAGCTCCCAATAGGCCGTGTACAAGGGGTGTACCAAGGATGCTCAAAGGGGGTTCATGCTTATTTTCCATGTGCTCCTGCCGCGCCTCCGGTGTACTCCCCTTGTACATAGTCTGAGACGACGAAGAAGAAACGGTCGTGCGGGCGCTGGAAGAGGGCGAGGCGGAGGCGGGCTTCGCATTTTTAACTGGCGCCTTTTCAGTGGCTTGCTGAGATTTGGCCTTGGCCGGGGGCGGGACGATGGCGCTGTGGACCCAGTTCGGCCCCTTCCAGCCGTTCCGGGTCTGGCTGGTGACGATAAACACCTTCTGCCCCGGTGCCGGTTGCCCAAACCGGGCGGTGTAAAGCTCGGTGATGTCGCTCTGCCCGTTCTGGCTCGGACTCAACAAGCCCAGGTAGTAAACCCGACGGTGCTTCATCCGGCCCGGGCTGCATGGGGCCTGCCCAAAGACCATGATGTCTTCCGTGGCCACCCCGACGTTCAACCGCAGCCGCA
>Ga0209202_1000185_pt1 | contig 67395 bp, 48 predicted proteins | sample AD_UKC032_MetaG_FD_184416 | JGI IMG/M metagenome (GOLD analysis project Ga0209202, IMG submission 184416) | Active sludge microbial communities of municipal wastewater-treating anaerobic digesters from USA - AD_UKC032_MetaG (SPAdes) (version 2) | ecosystem: Engineered > Bioreactor > Anaerobic >... | reverse complement strand
ATAAGTCTATTTGATGCTCGTCATCACTTAGCATCCTTCGTGAAACGTCTAGAAATTATATGAATTTATATGATTTCGGTACTACTTTGGTCAATGTCCATAGAACGCCCCTGCAATAGAACCAGGATTATTAGGGGCTGGTGGTATTATAGAAGGTGGGTTCACTGCTTGCTGAACATGAACTGGAGTTGGGTTTACTTGTATAGGGGGAGATTGGGCTACAATAACCTTACTTTTAGCTTGTTGTCCAGTAATATCATTTAACCCATTAAAGAATTTATTATAATTAGATTCAAGAGATCCTGTGAATGAATCAATATTTGAGGATTCTAATTGAGAAATTTGGTTGACGTTCTGTCTCTGATTAAATGCTTGATAACTCACACTTCTCTGTGGAAAAAATGTAGTTGATCCCCCAGGTATTTCGGGTATTCCAGTTGCACGTGAAAGGGGTTCCTTGCTAAGTTCAGTATACCTCTTGGTTAAATCTAATGCAGACAGAGTATTAGTTACCGGTGACATATTAAGTAGTGAAAAATCTTTCTGATTAAATTCTGTAGTAAGTTGTCCTGTTTTTTGTGGATTAAGGTTGAAATCTTCTGCCTTAAAGTTTAACCTATTGATATCAGGGAGTGGTTCGATATAGTTTGAAGAAGGAGTAAGTTTTCCATCCAATCCTAACTCCATAAACTTATTTACTTCTAACACTTCTGATTCTTTTGACTTAAACAACTCAGATGGGGGTTTTTTAGGTCCTCCAAACCCAGGAAATGTTGCTGGCAAATCCATCCTACTAAAATCTGGAGTTATATCAGCTAATCCATTTGGAAGCAACTGATTAACAATATCTTTAGCTCGTTCTCCCCCAGGGAGTTCTGAAATTGCACCCTCAAGTGCAGTCAATCCTGCCTGGGCATTTTCTGTTATAACATCTCCCATCTTAGTCATTATATCTAAAGGATTTAATTCAGATAAATCAATCCCGGCAAATTCTAATGCTAATGCCCCAGCCCCTCCAACCCCTACCCCTGTTAAAATTGAGCCCAGAACAGAAGATCCACTTTTAGGTTTAGCAATATTAGCCCCACCACTTCCGCCGGGCAGTCCAGCAGTTTCGGTTATTGTCGAAGAGAGTGAAGAGACATTCTTAGATAGACTACCCATAACCATAGGGAGAATGCCTATGGGAGCCAGTTTAAGCATTGAATCGAAAAAACTTTCCTCTTTTTCATCCTTTTTCTTTTCTTCAGCCTTAGTCATTCCTGGTACTTCAGGGGCAGACATAAGTGTTGAAATATTCTTACTGATCATTGATGGGATGGCCATCAAAGGATTTAGTTGGGCCAGACCAGGAATGACATCAAGAAGTGACTTTCCCTCATCTACCTTCTTAATCTCAGGAGAGTTAACCTTAGCATCCCTTTCTGCTTTAGGGGGAGTAGGGGCAGTTAAATCTGCTTCTTTAGGTCCAAATAAGGTTGTAAAGATATTGCTAAGTCCAGTTTTAGCAGAGTCGAAGGTATCAACTGCAATCTTCCCAGTAGTTTCTTTAAGGAATCCACCTATATTTGTACCCTCTATTCCTGCGGCAGAAAGACCCAGGTCAGCAATAGAGCCAAAGCTACCTACAAATCCCCCTGCTGCATTTGCAATTCTATCAGTGGCTGCTATTTCTTCCTTCCCAGACATCTTCTTGATGGCTTCATCATCAAAAGCATCATAGATAGCAACACCTGCTGCTATGGCCTGACCCACCACAGGAACCGCTTTTAGGAGTTTACTGCCTGCCCCTAGTGCTTTAGCCCCAGCACCAAGTCCTGCTGCAGATGAAGCTACGGGTGCTGCTTTCGCTAATGCAGATACTTCAGGAATAACCGCTGCTGCAGGAGTAGCTAGTTTAAAAGCAGATGTCCCTTTAGAGCCTGCTGCAAGAATGTCTTTACTTCTTTGTAGACCTTGAGCTGCTATTTCGGATCCTTTAAGAACTTGGCCAACTGCTGGGGGAGGGGAGATAAAGGATTTTATCGGATTTAAAATTCTACTTATTAACGAACCTTTCTTAGAGGCTTCTTCCACTCCTTTGGCAGCAGTGGCGGCCTTAGAGGCTTCTTCTATGCCTTTAGCAGCAGTGGCGGCCTTAGAGGCTGCTTCTATGCCTTTAGCAGCAGGGCCTAACCCTAACATTCTCCTCCCTAAATTCCATCCTCCCTTTGCAACTGCTGCACCCCCTCGTAATGCACCTGAAGTGGCTCCTTTAAGTAATTTCCATGCCCCATACCCACCCAGAAGTGAGCCTACAATTCCAGGTCCCCCTGAAGAACCCGGCTGAGAACCTCCTCCACCCGAAAGACCATTTCCTATCCCTCCCCCATTCCCAGCAAGATTCAAGAGATCTTTAAGATTACTGTCAATAGATTTCAAATACCCTAGAACACTGTCATTAAAGACATCTTGGTCTTGTTCTGCCTTAATCTCTTTAACATTTTTAACAGAAACATTTCGTTCAAAAGAAGGAGGGATTTTAATTCCACGTTCACGTCTCTGAATTTCCGGAACTCCTGGTTTATCGGGAGTTTTCTCTTCTGGAGGAATAGCCAACCCTGGCTTTACTGAACTAAGTTTGGACAGTTCTTTCTTAGGACCTAATGCAGTGTCAACTGTTTTTCTGGCAGGCTTAGACTCTTCATTAGTAAAGACCGTATTGATATCAGAAACTCTAGAAATTTCTTTACTGGGAGTGGGTAGTGGTTTACCTTGAGTTACAGCCATGCCATTCGTCCTTGTCAGGTTCTCGCTTGCTTTCTAAGTTCATTTTCTCGCTTTATCTTCTCAATCAGAAGAGCCATGTAGATTTCTTTCTCATAGGGAAAAAGTTCATTAAGGTCTGCCAAGGAGAAGTGACCATACTGGGTTAGGTTAAAATCTAGTCGGTAAAAGTCAAATAGGCTTTCCTCCTTATCAATTATAGAAAAAAATTGTTGAGTCCCCTTAGCTCAATAGTCTTTTTCTTTGGAGGGGTTCCTACTGAAAATTCTAAGGTCAATTGGATTGTAGGTAGGTTATTAAAGAAGTCAATGATCTTTTGGATATCAAGATCAATAAGTCCTTTTAACCACTCTGCAATCTCATGAACAGTATACTCATCTGAATGGTAGATATTGTCTTTATCAAAAATAAACTCTACCAACCGTGCCATTTTACCAAAATCATCTTCTTCATTATCTATCAGTTTAGCAAGGGCGACGGTAGGGAACTTCATCTTGATCCCTAATCCCCCAGAAAGAAATAGTTCACGTTCAGGGAACTTAGTAGTTTGAACTTCGGTAAGGTCTAACTCCAGGGGAATGATATCATCAGTTCCATCAACATCCATGGTGGCAGTGTAATTAAGATCTACCTTTTCACCTTTGGACTTAGCCTTAATGGAGATAAAGAGGAGTTCGAAGTCAACTACTGGTAGATTCTTAATATCAAGTAGATCGAAGGTACACCCATTTAGGATTTCAATAACGGCTTCTTGGATTTGGTTTTCATCTTTCAGCATCAATGCTGTCAATAACTTCTTGTGTTCTACTGAAACCCAAGGACGATACTTTACGGTTTTTTCTGATCCTGGAAGGAAGAGTTCATAGGTAGGAAAACGATGTTTTGGTAAGGGCATGAGTCACCTGAAAAGTTTAAATGAGGATGGCAGTTCTATTGTCTTCCTGGACAAAATAGGTCTCTTTCCTTTGAGTTATTTGGTTAACGATTACAATAATCACATTGTTGAATTCGTAAAATTTATCAGTGAACTTGGTAATGATATAATTTTTGTTCTGTCTTAAAGTACTCAAACGAGTTTCTAACACTGTGTTACTGATTATCTGTTTAGGTTTTCTGAAGTATCTATATACAACATTAAGATTTATTTCAGTTTGTCCAGGTACTTCAATCAAAGTAGAGATATCCTCTTGAGTATTGAAATACAGTGCAGATTTGTAGTTAACTTCAAGGAGTTGCCGGTTATTTATGGTAAAGGTGTCAGTCACTAAGGCCTGTGCTGAAGAGGCTAAAGAAAATACAGTTCGTCCTAGAAGAACTGACAAGTTCTGAAGTTCTGGTATGACGTCTATATACTCAACTCTTGACAAGGAGAAGTTAGGTCTATCTTTAAAATAATACTTAGAAGAGAATGTGTTGTTAAGCAACAACGTATGAATAAGATAATCTGTCTGATTCTGAATTACTGGAACAAAACATTCTACCTGTTCACGAATCATATCTGCCCCTCCTTAGGTGGCGATAGGGATAGGGGAAGTTTCTTTGACTACAGAAGAACAGGTAAACGATGAGAATGAAAAGGTAGCATCTATAATAATAGGAGTATTGGTAGGCTGATAGTCATAGTTGAATGAAGAAACTTGAATGGGAAAGCACTCAGAGAGACGAATCTCATATCTCGGATTGTGTTTTTGGTCTAGTTGAGTTAGAACCATCTCAGTGGAATAATCACACTGAAACATCACAGTTCTTTCTTTGTGGTGAAGAATAAACTCCAACCAAAGATCGAAAAGATACTTCTCATACATATCTGAATGACAGATAAAGCCTAGTTGAATAGGAGGTCTTACTTCTCCAGCAATAACTACCCTCGATTCATGAGCAGAACTTTGAACATCTGAAGCTTCCAACCTTCGTTCTGGACTTGAAATTCTTGCACAGTTGAAATTTATGACTCTCTGTCTTTCTTCAGTTAATTTTCGATCAACAACCTTGATATACTTGGATAGTTTATCAGGGAGTGCAAATGTCACGGTATACTTATTGGGTCTAGCATAAGAATATTGTTTTATTCTACTTAGGATCTCAGTAGAGACTAATCTTTCTTTAGGTACTGTGTTCATGATCTACCTGAAACTAAGGGTTTAATGAATCGAGCAACAGAGTTTCCATAAGGACTGGTTTTCTCGTAGAGGAGTTTCTGTTTGGGTATAGTCGTAGAGGGCACTGGAACAGCCACTCCTAGTTTTCGTAGATCGTACTCATCAAATACTAAAAAGATCATACCATGTTCCTTAGCAAAGGTGTCAGCAAACTGCCACTTAGTCTGGTTCTGAATAAACCTAAGTTGCTGGGATTTAGACACTCTAGGTCCTTCTTTGATTACTCGTTGACTAAAAGGCTTTATCTCCAAGATAAACTTATCCCCAGTGGTAAATTCCACAAAGAAATCTGGAAAGTATCTATGCCACTTTCTATCAGTAGAAAGGAAGTAATGGATGATTACCTCTTCAGAGGCCCACTGTTTTATCCTAGGAGATTCTTCCAAAAACCTCATAAACTTCTTTTCCCAGGAAGATCTGTAGTATATCCTAGAAGGGTCTCCTAGATATTTACCTGGGTTTAATGGGCGATAAAGATGTTCCATGGACTCCTTCTCATTTCAACTATTTAGTGGTAGTTCTCACAACTAAATAGTTGAAATGATCTAGCATGGAGATTCGGAGTGGAAGAAAAACCTAAACATAATCGTCAGGTTTACTATAAGGGAAGGAATGTAAAAGCTGAAGTTTCTAGGAATGCTGAGTCTAAGAATTCTTCCTCCTTAGACCCATCTGAATTGATTGCTGATTCAAATTCACCTAAAGCCTATTATTTTCCAAATAACTTATCCTCTTATGCCGCGGGGAATATCTTACGTTTTAGTATCTATAAGTATCAAGGGGGTGGATATAAGGCTGGCTTAGAACGTCCAGGGGGGGCTGATCTAATTGCCGATCTTCCTAAAAGTGATAAGATGGCAGATATCTATCTTCCAGAACCACCTAGTGGGGGAGTTAGCTATAAACCTAGTTGGCTAACAGAATCCGGCGCTATGGATTTAAGTAGACTCACTACCACTGCCATGTCACTGCTACATGAAACCAATAATAAGAGTCTTACTGATGAAATGCAAGCGGCATTTATTGGACAAGGGATGTCTGAAGTCCTTAGAACTATGGGAAAGGCTGCTAATGCAGGAGCAGGAAGTGATTTAGCAAAAATAGTCGAACAGGGAGTTCAAGCTGGGCTTGGTTATTATATGCAAGAATACAAGGAAGAAGCCTTTAGGGGAATCTCACCAAGAACGTTTGGTTATAACTTCAACCTCATTCCTACCTCACCTACCGATCTTATACTTATTTCTAATATAATTCAATTATTTAAATGGTCAGCAGTTCCTGGGCTAGTAGAAATCCCAACCAAGGGGGATGGAACTGGAACTTCTTATGCGACCATCAGTATGACCAATAAGTTATTCGCATCCCCAGAAATTATTCAAATTCGCCATATGACCAAGGTTAAGGGAACCAGTGGGACTGCTACTGATGAGAATGATTCCTTGGAGATCAATCCCTGGATTAACAGACATCTTCCCTCTGTTTTAACTGGAGTGACTGTACGATATGGAAGTGATCGTGCTCAAAATCTACTAACCTATGTTCAAGAAAGATCACCTGATCCTAACTCTATAGAGGAAGTCTCTTTAGGAGCTCCCTTAATGTATAATTTGGATTTAAGTTTTAAAGAGTTAACCGTTCTTACCAAAGCCGCAATCAACAATGGTTACTAGTCATGTTCTACTTTGAAAACTTCCCTACCTCAAATTTTGGTACCTCTACTGAATATACCGATCTAAAGTTTAGAGTCTCAATCTTACCCAGAATCTTAGAGAGAGATGATTGGTTTGATGAGATAGAATTGGTAGTAGGCGATACCATCGAAACCTTAGCATATCGTCTTTATGGTTCCCCCTCCTACTCATGGGTGGTTTTACTCTCTTCCCCGAATCATCCTCTCTTTGCTAACTTTAAACAAGAACGAGAAGTCTTAGATTATTGTAAACAAAAGTATACTAATCAACTCTATGATATCCACCACTATGAAGATGAGAATGGTAATACCTTAGATGATGTTGATAGATACTATAAAGAACAAGTATCGTATAATCTAAAGAATTCTAGAGTTATTCCAGTAACCAATTATGATTATGAGTCTAGGAAGAACTATGATAGAAGACTCATTAGAGTTCTGAAACCCACCTATCTATACCAGTTAATTCGTGAATTGGAAGAGTATGTAGACCAAGCTAAACAGGGATTTACTAGATGAGTGAAGCTACCCATCAAGACTTATCTTTAGTAGGGGGTTATACTCTAGATAATCTAGAAATAAAAACTCATTCAGGAAACTCGATATTTCTTCCTGGACGGTTCGCTGAAATCAATATCTATGAGTCTATGCTTTCCCCGGTTATATTCGGCGATATCTTGGTTACTGAAATTTATAATTTTGTCTCATTTGGCCCTATTTTAGGAGGTGAAGAACTTCTCTTTGACTGTTCAAATATTCCTTCAAATGGACGGCCTACCACCAAGAGAAATTCTGTTTTTGTCATCTATACCGTAGAAGAGAAAGTTTTTACTGATGATAAGAAGGCTTCTTACTTAATTAGGTTCTGTTCTAAAGAAGCTATCTATAATCAGCAGATTCGGATTTGTTCTACTATCTATAAAAAGACTCCTTCAAGTATTGCTACAGATGTGTACAACGCTTTCTGGGAAGAAGTTAATCGCGAGTGGAATAGAATATTTTCAATGTTATCTCCACGTGAACAAATGAGTGCAACAAACAAATATTTTAAGTTTATCAGAACAGGTCATGTTGATAATGAAGAACCTATCTCAGTACACTTTCCTAATCTTCACCCTTTTGAATGTCTTTACACTCTAGCAGGAAGGGCATATCTTAAACCAGGAACAAAGTATGATCATGGAAACCCATTTTTCTTCTTTGAACAATTCGATGGTGGATTTTCTTTTATGTCTTGGTCTGAGTTGTTGGAAACCTTTAACTATTCAAAAGATCTACCAGAATTTGGAATCCGAAAAGACCTGACTATGGAGTTAGCTAAAGAGGGTGATACTAAAAGAAACAAACATATCTTTATGTCCTTACCTTCTATATGGGGAAGTGAAGATAAGAATGAACCAGGCGATCCTTCCTGGTTCAGAAAGCATGAAAACTTCGTTACAGTAGAACGACATAAATTCCAGAAAGACTTTGATTTCTTTGAAAATGTTAAGAGAGGAATGTATGCGTCTACTTTAGTCAGTTATGATAATTGTTCTAAAAAGATAGTTCAGCATTCTTGGTCAAATAAACATCTCTATGATAAAGTGAGAAGGGTATATTTGGATAAAGAGAGTGCCTTAAATGTTTTTAATGATAAAGATGAGCCTATTGATCCCGAAGGAACAAAACCAGGCAAACGGAAGTCTGAGTATTTCTCCCAGATAAAATATGACGCCTATCTTAAAGCATCACCTACTCATGATAAGTTATTGGTAAGTGGGAATGACTTCTGTCCTGAACTAACCAAGAATCAATATGCCATGAAACTCCAGGAACTTAACAATAATACTCTCTACGTCAACATCCCTGGGAACTTAAACTTTACCGTAGGAACCTTTACTGATGTCTTTATGCACTCTCATGAAATGGTCGCAGAAGGAGGCATCAAACGTGATCCTCATTTTGCAGGTACCTATGTGAATATTAGAGTCAGGCATACCTTTAAGAGTGATGGTATTTTCATCACTGCGCTGGAACTGGCTAAAGATTCATTCATTGATAAGACTCTTCAAACCTTCCCTAAACCTAACACAGAGGGGACTTAGATGATAGGTCCTGATAATCAGATTTTAGATGTTCAACCTACCTTCTTCATGGGCGTCTGTGAAGCCAGAAATGATCCATTAAAACTAGGACGGGTAAAGGTTAGAATTTTTGGTCTGCATACTGATGATCTTGATATCCTTTCGGCAGACGATCTTCCTTGGGCTTCATGTCTTATTCCTACCACCGAGGCAGGACCTGCTGGACTAGGAACTACCAGATCGGGTATTCCCCCTGGAACCTGGGTATTTGGTCTATTCTTAGATGGGGAAGAAAAACAACAACCTCTTATCTTAGGTTCTATTCAAGGTCTTTCAAAGAAGATGGAGAAGTCCCCGGACAACTATCTGGAAGGGGAGAAAAGAAGAACTGAAAAACCACTAGAAAATGAAGATTTAAAATTTAAAGAGGATATAGAGTTAGGGGTTGATATTTCTAGGGGGTTCACTGATCCCCATGAAGAGAAGCTTTCTGGTAATCCCAAGTATTCTTATGCAGTTAATGAAGAACCTGAATCTCATAAGTTAGCTAGATCTACAAATACCGAATATACCTTTGAAGAGAGAAAGAGACTAGATCGTACCTTTAACATTCATAAAGCTATAGACAGAAGCGAAGAACCTCCTTCCGAAGTTGCCTGGGATGAAGAGGCATCTCCCAGGGCTACTGAATATCCCTATCTACATATTCATGAATCAGAATCAGGGATTGTAGATGAGGTAGACGATACTCCTTACCACGAAAGAGTTCAGACATATCTTTCCCCTTCGTTAAGTTATGATGAAGTAGGACATCACCACTATACCAAGACCTTAGGAAACCGAATAAATATTCAGCATTCCCCAAATCATAAAAGTTATATCTTGGGGAACTCAGATTCCTATATTGGCATAGACGTTACTGATCTTATCGGGGGAAATGAGGTCCGAGAAGTCTATGGTACTTCTTCTAAGATAGTCTATGGTAACTTCAAACTTTCATGTCTTGGTAATGAGTCTGCCCAGTTATTTGGTTCCAACTTAGAAACTACCGTAGGAAATGACTACCACCTAAATGTTATCAATGAATTTAAGATTGAAGTAGGGTCAAATTCTAGAATTGTCTATAGGGGAACCTTAGATGAAATTCACTGGATGCGAGATAGAGTCTGGAATGAAGGTAATGTCCATAGACTCAGGAAGAGAGACCTCTACGAAAAGATCAATCAGAAAGCCCACTACATTATCAATGATGGTCGATACACCTTAATTTCCTTAGGCGATGAACATCTAACTATAGCTAAGGATTATAAGCTTCATGTCGGGGCAGATAGCAAAACTAAAGGTGAGCTTCATGAGATTGTCAAAGGTAAGAAGAAAGTTCATATCTTTGAAGATGTCAACTCTGTCTACGAACAAAATGAGTTCAAGCAGGTTATAAAAGATATGGATCTATCTGTAGGGGGATCGGTATCAGATGTAGTCTTGGAAAACCGGCAGAGTAAGGTAGTTAAAGATAAGATTCTTCAAGTCAAAGAGTGGTTCTATAAGAAAATTTCAAATGCTTTGAATCATGTTGGTGTGTGGTGGATGAATGTGCAAGAACTGAAACAAGTTATTGTGAAAAATGACTCCTATATAAAAGCTAAACGAAGTCTAACCGAGAATAGAGCTGACCACACTAAAGCAGATCATTCATTAAAAGTAGACGGAAACTATCATGTCAAAGTAGGGGGAAATCTAGTATTTGATGTAGGGGGAAGAGTTCTTATTAAAGCAGGGGCAGATTTTGTTGTTGGTGCACAGTCAGAGTCAATTATTGGATGTGGAGGGAAACTCCATGTAGGGGGTACTGCATGTATTATTTACGACCCCCCTGCAGATGAATATCATGTTGATGTTCCACATGCGACTACGGTAAAGTCTGCTATTCAAATTCCACAAATCACTGCTAACATTATCGATCTTTCCTCCTTAGCCTCATTAACTCCCCCAGAATGTCCTGATTTTGAAATAATTCAACCTGATTATCCGAAAGAAGCTGAGATGCCTACTAAACCTACACTGTCTGAGGAGGAATATGTATGAGTGGATTGACTCCTTTTCCCTACTACAACGATCTACATGATACCCGGTTTGCTGGGTTAGGTCTAACCGAAGATGACTTTAAACTAGACTCAGCCTTTAAAGTCAAGAAGATAAAACCTATAGATAAACCCAGAAAGGGCAGTCCTCCCACCTATGATATTCCCCTACATAGGTTTAACTTTCTCAATAAAAAGCTTAGGGAGTTTCCAGTAAAAGAGGAAAATATCAAACTGATAGATTTCAATGATGGGTTTGGTGAAGTATATGCCTACCGGTGGAAGAACGATCCCGGTCAGGGTATGGTTGGTTTTATGATGAAGTTTGATAATGATAAAAATATAGATATTACCAGTGGATCACGGGTAGGAACAGGATGTCAGTTGTTCAGTAAAAACGGAACTATATCTATAACAAAATCAACTCTAAAAAACTGTACAATTTTTGCAACAGGGGATGTCAAGATAGACAAGTGTGATCTGGAAAATTGTTATATCTTTGGAAAAGGTGATATTAGCAAAGTAAACTGTAAAGCAAGGATAAAACTTATCGGGTCGTTTTCAGTCAATGAATGTTCAATTTCTGAAAATGCACCGTTCCTGATTTATAACCCAGATGAACTTAACCAAAGTCCCACTACTCTCAATAAAACTTCGTTAAGCTCCCCATGTGAACTTATTGGTGGAGTATCATTAGATCTTTGTACAATAACCGGACCAGTCAGAATCCAAGGAAAATCTACGTTTAAACAAACCCAATTTTCTGGAAATGTCCAAGTAAACTCCATAGACGTTTCTTGTACCCAGTCACAATTATCTGATAACTGTGTTCTCTCTCAGAGTTGTACCTTAAACCAATCTACGGTTTCAGGAACTGCATTGATTGGAGGAAAGGCGACTGTTTCAAATGCAACCGTCTCTGGTACCGCAATCATTGTAGGGTCTGCTACACTGTCAAACGGCTCTGCTTCCGGGGGAATTCTAACTCAATCTGGAACACTTTCTGGGGGATCTATAAGTGACCATGGACTGATAACCGGCACGTCAACAGTTAGTGGTTCCGTCAGTGAGGATGGAATTGTCGGGGGAAGTGGTACTCAATGTTCGAGTGGAGTTATGGGATTAGTTGCCAATGGTGTTAGCTGTTCTCATGGGGTAGCAGCAGGGCAATCTCATTGGGATAAACGGTCTTGTGAGGAGACTCAGAAGAACAAGCTAGAAGATGAACGTAGAGACAACACCTCTCCTGGACAATCTGATGCAGATCAATCTGCAGAACCTACAACGGTTTAAGGACTCCTATGATCATTGATGAAATCAATGATCTATTCCCATTTTAGAACTGTGATGAGTCCACAACAGACCAAGAAGCCCCCTATCCTAACCTAGGAGAAGCCCCGTGATCATTGACCGGTTAAATCTTTCCTTTGATATTTCTTTAACTCCAAATGAGGAAGTACTTTCTGGGTTTACCATGAGAGTTCTGCCTATGGTTATTCCATATGATGGAGTAATCAAGGCATTCTATAAGGTAGGGGATATTGAAGTAGAACTCACAGAAGATACCTGGGATCTGGTAACTGCTGATGGAGGGTATGACTTAGTTCTAAATGGATCTGCTTTTCCTAACTCAGGTCAGATCATCTTAAGAATATACAGAGAAAATGACTATGGTTTCTATGGTGATTCAACCTATGAAGATGAAGACTATATCCAAATTCTTGGAGGTGATGGATTGCCACCAGAGTTTACCGACATTTCGTGTTCTTATGAACTCGATGGAGAATATATCCCTATAGATAAAGATAAGGTAACCCATAGTTTTTGTACCTACAATGAAGATCTGGGTCGGTATACCTTTAACTCCTTAGCCTTTCATCCTGGGATTGTTCCTGATCCTGAAGAGTATTATAATCTAAAGATTAATACCACCTGGGAATATCCTATAGAGTTTACCATTAACAACGATTCTACGGTGTCATACTCTCAGGAAGCTAGGGGAAACGTTTTTAACACAATTTGGGATCCTGTTGAACTAGGAGAGGTGATTGAAGCAGACTTTTCTTTGGAATATCTTTATGGGGAAGGAGATGTGGTCACTTCTAACTCGTTTGCCTATTACGATTTTGATATTGGTGTTTTTACTGTATTGGCAGAAGGATCTTATACCTTAACCAACTACGATGAAACATTCCAGGTTACCTATGAATCGTTATTTTCACACCCTAATTCCTCTTCGGCAATCCCAACTCAAATAATCAGTCAACGAACTGGACCGGCATCCTCTGTGGTCGTTTCTGGTTATCCCTCATTCACTTTAATCTCAGACATGCAATGGGGTTATGGAGAGTACTATTATGGAGACACCTAAGGTTTCGGTAGTGACTATAGCCCATAATCGAGCACACCTAATTGGCCATACGATAGAAAGTGTTAGATCTCAGACACTAGACGATTTTGAATACATTCTGATTGATGATGCTTCTTCCGATGATACCTTAAAGATCATCGAACGTCATGCAAGTCAAGATTCTCGAATCAGAGTGTTTAAGAATGAAACTATTCTGGGCCAGGCTATAGGGATAAACCGATACCTTTCAGAAATAAAAGGGAGCTATGTTGCCATGCTAGATTCGGATGATATTTCTAGACCAGAACGGTTGGCAAAACAAGTTGAATTTTTGGAATCTAATCCAGACTATGGGGCAGTTGGTTGTACGTTTCAACTTATCGATCAGCAAGGTTCAGACATCCGGATTGTCAGATACCCTACTTCCCCTATTTTAGCCAAATGGAATCTATTTTTTAGTTGTTCAATAATGAATTCTGCTTTGATGGTACGAACAGAGCTTCTTAACCAAGTCGGGGGGTATCGCGATTCATTTAGATTTATCTGTGATTATGAACTGGTAACTAGACTGGCTGAGATTACTAAGATTAGAAGTTTGTTAGACACCTTAGTTGAGTATCGGATTCACCCAAATCAAATGACCCATGTCTTTAACCCACAACAAATCTTTCAGGCTTCTTTATTACGGTGTCAACTAAATTCTAGATGGTTGGGGTTGATTCCTAAACTGCATGAACATCGAGATTTCATTGCTGCATTAGGAGAAAAGAAGAACACTGACCGAACTCTTATCCCACACCATAAAAGTTGGTTAAAGAAGATGGAAACCTCGTTTATAGAACGGTTTAAGGTAGATGGGGATGATCTAGAATTATTAACCCAAGATGTTGCCAAAAAATTTGCAAGACTCTAACTCAAGGAACTAACATGCTTTCGTTCAGGCAGTTCTTTAATAACCTCTCAGAAGCCATTCAACAACTGGTTAAAGATGACTTAGACCAGATTATCAAATCTCCAGGGGAGACATTAGTTCACTTTTCTAATTCAGAAGAGTTCCCTCCTACTTCAAAGAGTAGGGGAACAATGACGGCCTATAATGGTGAGTTTGCGGGCTCTAAGATTGGAAAGTCTATAACCAAAGCTAAGGATGCCTTGTTCTTCTGGTTCTTAAAGGATATCTACATTCCCCAAACCAACACTAAAAAAATAGCTATTTCTGGATTGTTTAGCAACCGAACTTACCTCTATCTTGCAGACCTACCAACAAACCAATCAGAAATTTTGAGAGTTTCTAGATATCAAGAATCTCAATTTGTCCGAGATATCACCAACTTAAAGAACAAGGGTTACGATATCTTGGAAACAAATCTTCCCTTAGAGATTAAAGATAACCTTTTAGACATCTTAGAATTTGGTGATAACGATCAGTTAAGGTTTGAACGACCACAGAATAAGAGTCCTAATTTTAATGACTTAATGTCTAGTTTATTTCCTGAGTTTGGCCAGGTTACCTTAGGAGGGCCTAAAGTAACACAACTACCTTCTGCAGTGAACACCACTAAACAGGCTATCTTAATTCTTCTAGCTGCTAAACAAAATCCAGATATTCAAAAACAGTTGGTCTTCCAGAATAATACTCCCTTTAGTGGAAATTTCATTGAACGATACTCTGAGGTAAAGCTAAAAGGGGGAGGTATTGATGAGGTAAAACTTTCAGAACTCTTATCTGGGTTCCAATTAGATATTCCTAAGACACTTAAGAATCTGGCTAAACTGTCAACAACCAAAAGAACTTCTGAAGGGACCAAGGTTTCCCCAGAAGACTACATCAAAGCCATGAATGCGTTTTTAGTTCACTACAATAAGAAGATAGGGGGACAGTTTGATATAGACAATCCAGCATGGAAACTATGGTTAACCGTACTATTCTTCTCCTTCGATCAAAATGAATCTTGGGTTTCACTCTGGAAAGAATTAGGTTATTCTGTCATCATAGATGATGATCCAAACACTCAAATAGTTCCTGGCTTGGAAAAGATGGTGGTAAACAAGTTAAGTCAATATGGCTCTGAAGCAGAGCGAATGCTCACCCGAATGGACAACGAAGGAACTCAGATTGTGGTGTTGGATCCTAAGGTGTTGACAAACATTAGAAGATTTAATCTTTCTGAACTACAACCCCCAGAAGATGATTAGGGAAGAAGAGATTGCAGACCTCTTTAATCTCTTGATGGTAATCAGGATGAACAATCAGAGCAAATCCTATCCCACAATTCAGAACTGTCCTTAGTTCATCTTCCTCCAACTTTCCCTTTTCTTGAATAGTTATGAATAGTGGGGGAAGTGTAGGGATGTCAAGATCTGAAGTAAGGTAAGGTGGAATGACTCTAGTCAAATTTCCCAGCAATCCTCCCCCAGTGATATTTGCCCCTACTTTAATCACTGAGGAGAAAGTCTCTTTAAGTCTCTTAACCAAAGGGGCATAGAGGTGTGTGGGTCTGAGAAGATCATAAAGTTCATCCCTAGAGAATGGGTTCTGGTCATGAATTTTCCTTATCAAACTGAACCCATTGGCGTGGGGGCCAGAAGATTCAATCCCTAAAATCATATCGCCTTCTTGAACCCGGTCAGAGCACCAGAGTTCTGATTTAGCTACTTTTCCCACACCAAAGCCAGCAATGTCAAACACTCCTCTTTGAATCATGTCTGGAAGTTCTGCTGTTTCTCCCCCAATCAGAGAACAACCACATTGTTCACATGCCGCCTTGACTCCTAAGATCAATTCAGAAAGATCAAGATCCCCTATCTTATGGACGGCCAGGTAGTCGAGGAGGAAAAGAGGAAGGGCCCCAGTAGTAATGATATCATTCACCACCATGGCTACTAAATCTTGTCCTAGTGTGAAAAGATGGTTAGGAAGGTGGTTCTCTAAAACTAGGATTAGTTTAGAGCCTACCCCATCAGTTGAACTCACCCAAACGTCGTCTCCTTCTTCAAACAGACTGGCAAACCCCCCATCAGTCACTCCATTCTTCTTAAGAGTTTCAACCCAGGTATCGTTCCTTCCCACAGAAACCCCACAGTCCTGGTAGCTTAGAGACATTCAATCCTCTCTTCACTTGGATAGTGATGGAATCTATGATGTTCTACTGGAGAGGCTAACAAGACACCCCCTAAAATCTCTCCTCGAATCTGACGTTGGTAGGAATGAGACATGATGGTAGATTCATGGGGGAATCTAAATACGGGGTCTAAGTAAATCTTTCTGGACCCTTCTTGAGTAAGAAGAATAGGCCAGTTGCAGTAATGAACTAACCCTAGAGCATACGGGAGTTCTTCAAAGGTTCTAATGGATGAGAACCGGGTAAAGGGAATGAAGCTGGTATCTAACTTCTCGGGTTGTTCGGGAAACAACTCAGGAAGTAGTTCAGCGGGAACATTACACCAAGCCCAGGCCTTATCATTGTTACCAAAGAATTCAGAAAAGTTAAGTTTTAAGAAATCCAAGTTCTCTAAGGCTAGAATAGATAAAGATTTTCTAAGTAGACCAGGAATATACCGTTGAAATCCAGACCGACAAGGGGGAGTGTGTTTACCACAAAGGCCCATATCATCTTCAAAGAAGATCATAGTCTGAAACTCTGGGTGTTTAGCAAAATCTTCAGCTACCCACTGTCTTCCTGAACAAATCCCTAGATTACCATAAGATTCTACCCGGAAGCCAAACTCCTTAGCAATCTCTAAATTCTCCTTTTTAGCTTCTTCAGAAGTAGAGTTGTCTAACAGTGTCCATGAAGGTTTTCCAAAGAATTCTGGGTATGCAGATTTTATAGTTGTTAAAGTGTGTCGTAACTGTTCGGGAAAGTTAAATGTCATACAGTAGACCGCTAACGAAGAAATAGGATCTCTCCTGGCTAAAGGTCGTTGAATCTCCATTTTAGGTTCTGGGGGAGATTCAAGTACACTCGTTTCCTCCTTATGGCCCAATGTGGTGACTACGATATCCTGGGTAAACGGGATCTTAGGTCTGATAGAACTGACATCCACGAATGACCCTACCCCTGTTTTTACTGCTTCACAGAAGTTAGAGATCATCCCGTATTCTTGAAGCATAAACAGATTGATATCCATGGGGTATCGGTAGCCCAATACAGTAAATAAAGACTCCTCTGTCCCTAAGAACCCAGCATGAAGCGTAGAGGCTAGTAGACTGTAATAGAGAGAATTAAACTTCTGAATGGTTTCTTTATTGCCCCCAAACATTCCTCCTCGACAGACAAATTCTACATTAGGAACTTCACAATACTTATTCAAGGCAGATCGATTAAAGCCGTGAATCTCAGGTCCAGTAGCATAAGGAAAAGCTAGGAACAAGAAAGGATCCAGGAATGTCTCTAACTTATGAAGAATCTTATCGTGGGAAAAGTAGCCTTTATGAACGGTGTTTGTGATCCCAGCGTCTAACCACAGGAAGTACTCAGTATTAAAAGGATTCGTGATAGAGGCATCTGACATCATGAACATCTTAGCCAAGACAAAAGGTAGATAAAGATCTAATTTAGCCTGGGGGGATTCTTCCAACCAGGAGGCCTGTTTAGCCCACTCAGGTCTCTCTCGAAGGTGCTTTACTAGAGTGGAGAACTCAAACCAGTCTCTAAATTGTTGAGAACTTCGTTCTAGGATCTGGGTGTTCTCTTCCTTCCTGGTTTCCTTGATTAGAGGAACTACTTTGTTCTCAGTAAAGATGATCATTGGAAGGTCAGCCGTACTTTCCAATAACTCCTTAAATTTATCTAGGTAGAATTGAAAGTCCCTACTGAAGGAGGAATCTAATTTATCCCTCCCCATATCATACAACCCGGTAACTAAGGTAATGTTCGGTTTCATTCTGGACCTTTAAGAAATGGTGTCAATGAGTTTGCCTTCTAAAGGGGAAGGACTCCACCCTTGAGACCTGGAATGTGGCCAAACTACCCAAGTGGTAGGGAGACATGGCATGTGGAACTCCCTCCATAGGTTTATCCAATCCTTTGTTTCTAACGTTCGATAGAATGAAGAAATCTCAGAATCTACAGCATCCTTTCTGAATATTTCATTCCCCTGGGCATCCTTAAAGATAACGGCAAAGAAGTCGTAATCTCTTAGGGGAAGTTGAGATTTATGAATGTCAATACAGTGTCTAAAGATAGGCTCAAATGACTTGTTATATTCATCTTCAGAAGTCCACTGATCATTTGGGTTTGGTGGAGGTTTATGGTCTAAAGTCCACCGTTGTACTGACCTATCCTTGAATCTAATTCCAGCAAACTTTTCATATTCGGCCAATGATCTTACTGGACCAAGACCATACCTCCCGAAATCAATGTCATTTTTGATTCCATCCATACCAAACAACTTTCTATGACGTTCATGAGACTTCTTGTTCAACTCTACCCAACGGTTATTGTTATCCCAAACCTTTAACCCCTTTCGATAATCCCGGGTATACTCATGGAATGCAATCTGTTTATTTGGGCAAAACAGGTCATATCCCCAAGTCCAAGACCTCACTGAAAGAGAACTTTCTTCCCCATGAAAGAAGAGATTAGGATCATAAGGGACTTCTTTGACATAGGAGCCAGGGGCAAAGACAAAGTGTCCGGAGAAGTACCTTGACAGGAGAGGAGATTTCATCTCTTCTTCAGTCATAGAGGAGGGGAGAATAAAGAAAGGGGATTCGGGGATGAACCTATCCCAGTCTAACCGCCAACATTCTGGGGCTCGCCCTTCTGGATCATTGAATGGATTATAGGAGGGTAAATAGGTAGTCAATACTGGCTTGGAGTAACCAGAGGCTTGAAGTTCTTTTATCATCTCAATACAGAGACTATCCCAGTGTTTTACAAACCTGTGGTGGGAATCTAATTGGAGATACCAATCTTCATCAGTAAACCTATCTTGAATAGTAGCCCTAGCCCAACACGTCCCTTTAGTTTGGTCATAGGGAATTTCTAAGATAGTAAATCTGGGATCACTTTTATACTCGTTAAGTTGATCAACCTCAAAAGGTTCTTCAGTTCCATTCTGAAGAAAGATAGTAAGATGAAGATTATCAGGATTCTTAGCATTGGTCAAAAGAGACTTTAAGGTAGGGATGAGTTCTGGGTCTCTGAAAGAAGCTATAGAGCAAAAGATTTTGTCAGACATTTGGACTCCTAGGGGTTCAATTTTGACTATTTAGTAGAGAAAGCACGCTAATGCAAAAATTTGATCTCTTGCAGCTCAACACAGGGGTGTGACGTCGCACCCCTGTTGAACTATTTTTCTAGGAACCCGAAAAATCACTTGAACTTATCCTCAAAATCCGTTATTATTCTTTTTGTGAACTAAACAACGAGGATTTAAAGATGACCAAAATCGAGCTCCTAGCCAAACTTCGGGACAATGTCGAAAGCACCGAAACCCGTCCAGATGGGTCTAAGTGGGGCGAAGTCTACCTCCCGAACGTGGGGAGTGGTCATAAGTTTGCTGGGTTGTTGTCCACGTTAGCCAAAGATGGGATGTACGAACAGCAGGATCAGACGTTTGGTCTAGTTAAGCTTTAAGGAGAGACTGAGATGTCTACTCAGAAGAAAGTGATCTCCATGGCTAATCGACTGTTTGCTGCCAATGAAGTCGTCTATCGAAACCTGTTCTCAATGATCATTACATCTGGTAGACGACGAACTCACACTTTTCATAACCTAACCCATCAAACTCCAGAACTTTTGCCTAAAATTTGTTCGGAATTGACTACGATGTTTCTGACAGAGAACATAGATTATAAGGTGTCAATGAGAATGAATGAAGTTGATCGTAAATCTTTAAAGACTGTTCACTCCTTAGTCATCACTCCTAACTGATTGAAGGAAATTTAAAATGGCTACGATTACTCAGATTGTTGAAGAATCCTTTAAGAACTCTTCATTGGCCCAGATCTCCACGACTAAATTGGTGGAGGGGATTAAGATTATTCACAAGGAACGTAGCATTTTCATTCCGATGGGACTGGCAAACAAATTGGAAAAGGTGCGTAAAATCAGCAACCATAAGGATAAGATTACCTTCTTTACCGATTCTGATAAGTTGGTTCTCCGGACTATTGATCTTAAGCACCATGTAACCCTGTTTAAGATTCTTTAAGGACTAGAAAATCTCCATGCTAGGTCTAAACTGCCTTAGTTGCATCAATAGTTTATAATCAGAAGAGTGATCTATCCTGGAAGTATTTTCCTCTTGACCAAGGAGATCTAACCTTCGTTGAAATCTGATATGTTTCAATTGAATGTTAATGAACGGTTTCTTGGTATGCTCTAACCAGAGAGTTCTGAGTTGAGTACAGATAAGCTGACGGTAAGTAACCTTCTCCTTTTCTGAAAGACTCTTAGCAAAGAGTACCAGATTGGTAATCAGGGTAGTCTTAAACTTCTGGAGAAACTGGTTCTCCTTCATATCAGTGGTTACCAGGAGATTAAGATCCAAGCCAAACAGTCCAGGAATGTGGTTATTCCCAAGGGGAATTAGATACCTATACCCCATCTTGTCCACCAAGGAAATGGGGATTAAGATTGGGGTATGATCTATCAGTGTTCCCGGCTTTACTACTTCAGGGGCTTGAACTATTAGATAGAGACATTGAACTTCAAGAGATCCATTCTCCTGAAATACTAAAGGTTCTATAATGCCCAGTTGCTTCTTGATATGTTGAACAACTGGGCTAACAGTCCTAGAAGGCAACTACGGTCTCCACTTTTTTCTTCCGCCCACGCTTCTTGGGAACGGCTACTACTTTCTCTTCTACACCCACCTCTTCCTGCACCAACTCTTCCCCTGCTGATTCCTCTTTCTCTTCCACTTCAGCAACAACCGCTTCCTGAACCAGCTCTTCCCCTACTACTTCTTCAGGCACTTCTGCAACAACCTCCTCCTTGGGTTCAGTCTTAATCCCTTTAAGAGTTACCAACTGGGCTTCTGCTTCTGCCTTATCTTCAGATTCAAATACCAATTCCATTGTAAGTTCAGGAAACTCTTTCTGACTCTCTGTCAGATAACGAACCAGAGGGGAGTTTACTGGGATTTTACTTGGATTCTTAATAGAATTTTGAAATAAATAGTCTAGGTACTTAAGATTTTTCTTGATATCCTTAGACAAGATATAATGGACAAACTCTGAGGATGGGTCCGAAAACTTATAAATTTGATTCATTGGGTTGACTCCAAAAAAATAATGACAACAATTTTAGGGATAGACTTCTCACTCACTTCCCCGGCGTATACGCTTCTGTCTGATACCCAGGCAACATGCTATTGTGTCTCTTCAGTGAAACAGACGATAGATGTTCTGGTTTCACCTAATATGCGTATAGTTATTTATCCCCTCGAAAAACACTTCACCTCCCACTTTGAAAGAATGGAGTATCTGGCTAGGCTGCCTTGCTCGTTAGCCCAAGAATGTAATGCAGTTGCCATTGAGGACTACTCGTTTGGGTCGGTTGGCATGGTATTCAGCATTGCAGAAATAACCGGGTTTGTGAAGTATAAGCTCTGGGAAATGGGTAAATCCCCATATCTGATATCCCCTACCGCAGTAAAGAAGTGGGCTACTGGCAAGGGAAATGCCAAGAAGGAAGCCATGATTTTAGCATTCCAAGAAAAGACAGGAATAAATCTTATGGAAAGTTTACCACTAAATAAACAGAAACCATTTACATCCCCCATTTCTGATATTGTAGATTCTTACCATATAGCGTGTTTTTACCGCCAAATCCTGTCAGAGACCACCTTAGGATAGAACTATGTCACTTGAAGAATCCATTTTAACACTTGAAACCAATGCCATAGCCTTTAATGGTATTATGGATGGAGACCCTGATGATATTTTCTATTCGGCAGAGGGGGTAGAATACAAGTCATTGAGTGGCTTCTATGCAGAGGTACTTTCTACCTGTCAGTCCCTGGCTAACCTTATGGTCTGTGATCTAGGAACTACTGGGGCATCGGAAAGTTTAGATCTTGAACCCTATCGAGTATTTACTGGAATCCTTGGGGCTGCAACAACTTTTGAGTTTACTGGATCAGTGGTAGCAGATGTTTTAGTTGAACTTACCTTAACGTTAACCCAGGATGGGGTAGGAAACAGAACCTTTACCTTTCCAGAATCAGTTACCTGGGAGAATGGAGAGTTACCAGATCTTCCTATGACACCGGGAACTAGATACCTAATAAAACTTATCTCTACCGATAGGGCTACGTCTTTTCTCGGTAGGGTTTCTTGGTTCTAAACCATGGCCATTTATACTGATTTTGACTTAAAAATGGTACAGAACCCCTATACCAAAGATGTTAGGCGGCTAGAGGATTCTGATACCATCAAAGCCTCTATCAGAAACATCATTATGACCAATAGATACGAACGTAGGTTTAATCTGTTTTTTGGTGGAAATGTTCGAAACTATCTGTTTGAGACATTAGATCTCCTTGAGTTAGAAACCATCAAGGAAGATATCATCAGTAAGATTACTCGATATGAACCCAGACTTTCTAGTATTAAGATTCTCTCTGCTAAGAGTGGAGACAATGATATTTCTTTTAGAGTTGAATACATCATTAAGAATGAGACCGTCCCTAATACTTTAGATGTAATTATCTACAGGAATAGATAAGATTTATGACACAAACTAATAACCCCCTTGAAATAAAAAATCTTGATTTTCCTGAGATTAAACGGTCTTTAGTTAAGTTTCTGGAAACAACGACTGAATTTAAGAACTTCAATTTTGAAGGATCCAACATCAATGCTATGTTGGATATCTTAGCGTATAACACCTACTACATGTCCATGTATATGAATATGCTGTTTGGAGAAACCTTTATAGACTCAGCAACAGAACGGTCATCTTTGGTTTCTGCATTAAAGCCTATTGGGTTTGTGCCAAAGTCAGTAACTGCAGCAAAGATTTTAGTTGATATTTCGATTACTGCTAGAGTAGGTGATGAACAAACTCAACTTCTCCTCCCTCCACTGTCTAGTTTTGTCGGGGGTGGATTCAATTTTGTCAATTTAGATCCTTGTACCTTGGGACGTGATGGTAATGTCTTCTCTGCTACTAATGTTCTCCTTCACCAAGGAACTCCCTATTCACACAGATTTATCGTAGCTGATCCTGAAGACTTCTTTGTTATCCCTTACGCTAAGATTGATACCTCTACTATTAAGGTAAAGGTATTTCCGTCGTTATCTGACTATGAACGTAAGAAGAATGACAGTAACTTAGATCTGATCTATACCTTAGCTTCAGACCTCTTTGATAAAAATGGGGAGTCCCAGGTCTTCTTTATTCAGGAAGATCATGTAACTGGATATTTTTCAGTGTTCTTTGGTGATAACACCATTGGTAAAGCAGTTTCTAATGGCAATGTTATTGAAACCACCTTCATAAGTTCTGAAGGAACTGATGCAAATGGGATCTATGGCGTTGAGTTCTACCGATCCGCCCTAGGAGACACTGTTCTTGGTGGCTACTCTACTTCAGAAATCCAAGTCACTACCCCTAGTTCTGAAGTACGGTCTTTTGATGGTTCTGATAGACAATCTAACAGTTTTCTCAGGAAGTTTGGTCCGTACCATTTTGAAGCTCAAGACAGACTTGTTACTCAGAGTGATTACGAGTATGCGTTGAACTCATTCTTTTCAAATGTTCAGTGTTGTAAGGTCTGGGGGGGTGAAGATAATGACCCCCCCTATTATGCAGCAGCTATGGCTATGGTAAAACTTACTGACCAAGAGTTATTATCACCACTTCAGAAAACGTTAGTGACTCAATACATCAAGTCAAAATCAGTAGTAGGTACGGATTTTATCTTAGTAGATCCTAATGTGGTCTACCCTATTGTGTCGTTAGTGATTAGACTACCTTCACGGTATGTTTCAGATCTTTATTATCTTGAAAACAGAATAGCCACGTTTATTAGAAGTTATTGTGAAGAATCATCCATTTCTGAGTATAGACCTTCAGACCTTTCGTATTATCTTAAAGATAAAGAATCCCTGCTTAAATCGGTAAATGTCACTACTAAACTGAAGAAGAATGTATTCTACACCTTAGGCTCCGTAGAAACTCATACTATCCAGTTCAGACAGGCATTAGTCACTGGTACTTTGAAGTCTTCTTTTGACTTCTCGTTATACCCTGAATTTCCATCTGGGTTCACTGAACAATTTCTGGATGATGGTTCTGGTAAAGTTCTCTACCAAAAGGTTTATGTAGATACAGACATTCCTACTGAGTCTATTCAGGTAGGAAGTGTAGACTACTTGACTGGTCAGGTTCTCTTTGATGATCTAACTATTAGTTCTAACTCTTCAGGATCTCCTTCATTTTCATTAACAGCTAGCCCATATGACTTAGATCTGTTTGCTGAACAACATAGCCTCCTGGTTCTAGAACCAGAAAATATTACCTTTAGTCTGAACTTAGACAGATGATTCTCACAGATAGATCGGTAAAGACCCAAATAAAATATCAGGTTCCCTGGTTCTTTAACCAGGAATACCCCTTATTTGTAAAATTTCTAGAATACTACTACCAATGGGTAGAACTTCATGACGATCAATTCAAGTATGGGGTTCTGGCTATCATTGATAACTTCAACCAACTTAAAGATATTGATCAGACAGTAGAAGAGCTTATTCCCTTCTTCAGAAATCCCTACTTTAGAAACATTCCAGAACAAACCGTAGTAGCTCGCCGTCTCTTTATTAAGAGAATGATTGACCTTTATCGGAGTAAAGGAAGTTTCAAGTCCTTAAATCTCCTGATAAAGATAATTCTAGGAGAGGAGATAGAGGTCTGGTATCCTAAGGATCTCCTAGCCAGGCCCTCAAATATTGAATCATCAAGTTATTACTACGGTTATCTTAGAGTTACTAATCCTGTTTTGGATAACATTTTTGACCTACAAACCAACACTGTTGAAATAAATGGTATTCCAGTTCTGGTATCCGCTATAGGAAAGGTAGTAGACTTATATGAAGTGGTTCTAGATTTTGATCTACTGGAATATACTACTATAAAGGACACTAAAGAGGTTTACTTCCAAGGAGTCCAGATTGGCGAGTTGGTTCCTATTCTAGATAAAATAACCTTTGTTTCTGGAACTAGAATCAATAAACAGAATGAGTTGTTCTTAGTTTCCTCCCCCAACCAACAAACTCCTGCAGTTTGTAAGATATCTAGAGTAAAACCAGGACGAATAGATTCATATACCATTCTCAGGAGAGGGTCTAACTATATCCTTGGTGATAGATTTGTTGGGTATGTTGGATCATTAGAATTTTCAGCTATAGTAAGTAACATCACTCCTACTGGAGAAATTGGCAGACTTACTATCCAGAAGAATGCATCAGTAACTTCTAACATCCCTACGATAGTAGGGATATCTGAGACAGGGTTTGGTGCTAATATAGACTGGTATTCTTCAGAGTTTAAGACTATTCAGGAAGTAGAGATCGTAGACGGGGGAATAGATCTTTCTGGGGAAAAAACTACCTCATTAGCCGGGTCACAGTTTTCCTTTCAGACCACCTTTATTGCTAAACGAACTCAGGTTAGTTCAACTAACAATCTAGGTAACTTTAACATTCTTCCTGATAATTTATTATGGCAAGATCATTCTTATGTCTTGAACTTTACGTCTACCTTTACTGAATTTCCTAAAGAGGAAGTCAATTATCTGTTTAAGCCACTAGGCTCTAAACTGTTTTACAACAAAACAGAATTGATTGAATGCCTTGGAAACTCAGTAGATTCCTTTGGAGTTGAGGGTACATTAGAGGTAGAACCTACCACAAAGATAGTTAATTTACTGATTTCTAATTTACAGACCTCATTCACGATCTCTTCAAGAAAATATACCAATGACACTCCATTACTGTATGTAGGATCTACTCCAGTATTTTCGGTAGACAGTAGATATTGTTTTGAAGTAAAACCTGAAATAGGAACTCTAACTTTTGAAGATGTCTCTTCTTTAGAAAATCTAGAGAACGCACTAAATAACCTTAAGACTGCTTTAGCGTCTATCGTTTAACCAGAAGGTACGCCCATGTCATCGTATTCAACTCCCTTGGTAAAGATCTATAGAACTTTTGCGTTACAAACCTTAGCAAAAGAAGAACAACTGTATGCGTTTATCAGTAGAACTACACCATGGAATAATTCAGAATTCCTTCCTGGTTTTGCCCCTGAAGAACCCTCTTTAGATCAAAGATCCTTAGATGGGTACTTGGACCAGATTATCGCCCTTAAGAAGGTAGCAGCCTCTGATGTCTCTATTGCAATAAAACGTTATGATTGGTATTCTGGACGAACTTATGATTCCTATGATTGTACTGATGCCAATATTCTGTTTAAACATAACTTCGAAGGTACTAATCCCTTCTATGTGCTTACCGACGAGTATAACGTTTATAAGTGTATAGACAATGTAGGGGGATCTGTTTCTACTGCAAAGCCTACCGGTCAGTTCGCTCAGGCTATAGAGCTGGAAGATGGATATGTCTGGAAGTTTATGTTTCATGTAGACGAAGCAGACAGGGCTAAGTTTCTTACCTCCACGCATATTCCAGTTCGACACAATACTGAACTTCTTTATGCTTCTGCCCAAAAGACGGTAAAGGATGCTGCTATTGCAGGACAGGTCGAACGAGTAGACGTTGTTTCTGGGGGGAGTGGGTATACCGGAACTTCAGAACTTGTATCATCTGGTGACGGGGCTGGATTTGCGGCTACTCCTGTGATTACCAATGGGGTAGTGACCGGGATTACTGTGACCAATAAAGGAACTGGGTATACCACGTTAACCGTGAATGTAACCAATACCAATTCTTCTTATGTACCAGCAACCTTTAAGGCTCAGATTTCACCTCAAGGGGGACATGGGTTTAATGCTGCTAATGAACTCGGTGGATTCTATACCATTATCTCGGTAGATCTAATTGGGTATCAAGACACTATCTTACCCGTTAATGTCTATTTCAGACAGTGTGGGTTAATTACCAATATTCAAGATATCAATTCAGGGTACTCCAATCAGACCTACTACTTCGGGCCAAAACATCCCCAGTACAATGACTCTTCAATTAGGTCTACCTTTCCCCAGAGAGTGCTTAAACCTGATATTGGAGAAATTCTGTATATTAAGAATCATGCCCCTATCCTAAGAAGTCTATACCAACTTGAACGGCTTAAATTTGTGGTAGAAACTCTATGACTAAACTATCTTTTAATCGTGCTCCCTATTTTGATGATTATGATGCAGGAAAACATTACCACAAGATTCTGTTTAAGGAAGGAGTACCTCTTCAGGTCAGAGAACTCAATCAGCTTCAAACCATTCTGCAAGAACAGATTGCTCGATTTGGACGACATTTCTTTAAAGAAGGTTCCATAGTCTCTGGGTGTGAAAACAAGTTAAACTTTTCTTTGAAATCCTCAGACCTGGTAAACTCACCAGAAAACTTGTTGGTTTTAGCTAAGTTTGCTAAATCGTATGCCATAACGTTATCTGGGGCGTTGGTCTATATTCCCTTTGTGATTTTACCTTCAGAGAATACTTGGAATCCAGGGGTACCCACCCTAGTCTTTGCCTCTATTTCCGGCCCTGAATTGGTCCCGGGAGATGTTCTTTACCTGTATGATTATGACACTAAAATAACTTCAGACTCTATCTATATCACTACCTCTTCTTCAACTATTCAACAAGCTTCATCTATTTCATTTCAACCAGGAATCGTATTTTTTGATGGTTATTTTCTTTCTGTAGACAAACAAGCCATCATTGTTCATCCTTATACCTCGACTCCTACTGTTTCTATAGGATATAGGTTAGTAGACTCTATTGTAACCTGGAAGGAGGATTTCTCCTTACTGGATAATGCTTCCCCTACAGAAATACAGTCATACAATCAAGCTGCACCGGGGGCGGATAGATATAAGAAAGAGTTGTTTCTTACCGTAGTTCCCATTATTACTTCTGACTCTTATGCTGAACAAATCATTCAAGGAGAGTTCATAGAGTTTGTCAGAGTGATAAATGGAGAAATCACCAAAGATATCAATACCACAGTTTATGCTGAGTTTGAGAAGAATCTAGCTAGACGGACGTATGATGAATCAGGAAACTTTACCGTTAAGCCCTTTAATATTTCTATTGTAGATCATATTGGTAAAAACCCAGAGCTATTCTCTATCGAGATATCTCCAGGAAAAGCCTATATCAGAGGTTATGAGTTTGAAACGAAGGGAAGAGTTTATGTCGATCTTCCCAAAACTTCAACTTCAATAACCAAAGAAACCTTTGCCCTTTCTACTTATTACGGATCGTATATCAAGTTAGATACTCTTTCAGGATTGATAGACGTTTCTAAGAATGATGTTATTGAATTACTGGATCAGCCCATTGGTGATTTCCAAGACATTAGTGATACTTCTGAACGAGCAGATCATAGATTAGGAACTGCCCGCAGTCGATTTCTTCAGAAGGTAGGCAGTGATTTTTGGTTGTTCATATATACACCTACTTTCACTTCTGGGACCTTTGAAGATGTAAAATCAATATCTGCATTGTCCAACACTGGGTATGGAGATCTTAAAGAATCAAAAATTTTCGATCCTACCAATGATAAACTACTGTTTAAGTTTCCCGAACAGGTAAGTTCATTAGAATCATATTCTTACTTCGTTCAAAAGGTGTTTACTGGAGTTAGATTTAACTTTAATGAAGCTACTAATGCCTCTGAATTACTGTTAAAGTTGGATGGGACATTATCATTTGTAACCACTTCCAGCTACTTTATGGTATTCAGAAAGGATACCTTAGCGTATACTCCAGTTTCAACTGTTACCTCCTTGAATGAAGATAATACTCAAGTAAGAGTATCCTTAGTAGAAACCACAGATGTTCCTGCTGATGTTTTTTGTTTGGTAGCTGTTTCTGGGGGGACCGACAGAGTTTTATCGGTAAAAACTGAAACGTTTACTGAGGATTCGATTCCTATTGGGTGGAGCAAGACCTTAGACAACAGAGTACTAGGAACTTCCTTAGTTTCAGTTTCAGATGGAAGTGTTGAAGATAAAATTGATTTATTTGTGGTTGACAAAAATGAAACACCTTTTAGATATGGGCGAGAAACTATTAGGTTTTTAGGAAAAGAGATTATTGATGCTCCTGTAACGTTTACCTATACCTATCATGAACTATCTTCTTTTGGATTCTTTTCAGTTAGCTACTGGAGCCAGTTTAACTATGGCGATATAAGCATAGATAAGAGTACTGTCCAGAAAAGGACCAATACTTTAGATTTTAGGCCATTAGAAACTACAAATGAAACTTTTAGTGATGTCCATTGTATCTCACCTTTTAATGAATTTGAATGTAGTTATTCTTATAAAGTAGGCAGGATTGATAAACTGACCTGTACTCCAGATAAAAAGTTTTCTTTGATTTCAGGGGTTCCTGCCCTGAATCCGTCAGTTCCAAAGGATAGGCCTGACTGGATGACCTTATATACCATTATTTGTCCCCCTGGGGCAGAGACCCCAGAACTGGTAAAAACAGTATACCATGAGAATAAACGGTATACAATGCGTGATATAGGTAAGTTAGAACAAAGAATTAAAAATCTTGAATATTATACCTCCTTGACCTTATTGGAAAAGGATACCGCCTCTTTTGAGATTGTAGATGAACAAGGAAATAACAGATTTAAAAATGGCTTTTTGGTTGATAACTTTAAGAACTATAAATCATTAGATACTTCCAATCCAGACATTAAATGTTCATTTGATTTGAAAGAAGGCCATCTAAGACCTTCCTTCGCTCTTAATAACAGAAAAGCCCAACTTTTACCTTCTTCAAGATTGGTTTGTTCCTCTAATGGTTTAGTGACTTTACCTTATAGTGAAACTGATTTTATTCAACAACCTTTAGCTTCAGATATTATCAACCTTCAACCCTATGAGGTGTTTACCTGGATTGGTACGTTGACCTTATCGCCTTCAGTGGATGATTGGGTAGATACCAATATTTCCCCAGATGTCACTGTAAATCAGTTTGGTGAAAAGGATGTATGGGCAGAAATAGGGGCAAACGGATTTCAAACTGAATGGAATTCATGGGAAACCCAGATTTCTAAAGCTGGAACAACTGATGCCTTTATAGGGGGGCAGAAAGGTGATTTTGCAAATCTAAGTTCAGAGACACAACTTAAGCTTTGGAATCCAGATGTGGATTCATCAGTACCATCGGAGTGGATTTTTAACTACAATTCGTGGGTAGCAAATGGCTTTTCTGGGTGGTTTTCTCAGACATCTCCAGATGGCTATGTGAATGGAAAGCCTGCTCTACTACTACCCTTTAAGGTAGAGAATCAGAGTACAGTGTCTACTGGAACTCAACGTGCTTTTACTGATTCTAAGATTATAACTAACTCATTGGGGGAGAATGTTACTGGGTATGAACTTTTGCCTTACATGCGTTCTCAGGTTATACGGTTCTCGGCTAAGGCATTAAAACCCAAGACAAGGTTATATGCTTTTTTTGACTCTAAGGATGTGACAGATTTTTGTTCCTCCAACGGTATAACTGGTTCATTGATAACTTCAGAGACCGGAACTATTGAAGGTCAATTTACTATCCCTGCCGGGAAATTTACTACCGGAACTCGAATCCTTGAACTTTCAGATTCTTCTTTGAATAGAGCGTACGAAGTAACCACAAGATGTTCAGCTAAGTACACTGCTAAAGGTATTTCACAATCAAAAACTGAAACTTTCTTATCCACTAGAGAACCCCATATTGTAGATTCAGGAGTTTCTTCAGAGTCCACTGAGAAGATATACGCATGGGGAGGACTTGAATTCTTACCTTCTCCATCTCCATCTAATACTCCTACTCAAACTCCATCTAATACTCCATCTAATACTCCATCTCCATCTAATACTCCTTCGATCACACCAACACCAACCGGATCGAGTTCTAACACACCTACCCCTACTCCTACCCCTACGCCATCTAATACTCCATCTAATACTCCATCTAATACTCCATCTAATACTCCATCTAATTCGCCATCAGTTTCATTTGATCTAATTATATCTGTTTTTATCCCAAATGGTAACTTAAATCTAGTAAAAGACGGAAAGGTTAATATAGATTTAACTGGAAATAGGAATAACGAGTCTATTTCTATTCCTGTATCTATGGATGATCTTAAAGTTAGTACTACGGCTTTTACCTTTATCAGTAATTTTATTGATGCCCTGGCACAATTTGGACAAAGAGTAGAATCATACAGTGTCTCTGGAGTAGGCTCATATAGTTTTAGTGATAGATCGGTATGGGTATCTCAGTTGGAAAAAGATCTCGCTGTTACCTTTCCTTCCTATGGATATTACATTTATTACTGGACCCATACCGAGTTTGTTCCTAGGCTTAAAGATTTCTTATGGGATAGATTCCAAAACTATACCTCCGAGACTTCCTACTACAGAACAACGTTACTTCCTCATTTTTTAGCCCTGTCTACGATTGGCGATATGAAGACTTATCTGAATAATGAACTTACCACAATCATAGACGCTTCTTTTAATGAGAGGATAGCTCTCTTGGTTCAGTGGTGTGCTTCTCAGAATATAACAGTTAATTCAACCGATGTAAGGAATATCATTGTAGGCCGGTTGTTGTTTGGTGGGGAATCGTTCTACAACTCATTATTTAACCAGGAAAGTTACTGGCTATCCAGTAATCTTTCTGAATTTTTAGTTAAAGGAAGATGGACACTAAACTCTTCTGAATTGACAGTAAAACTTAGCTATGATAATACAGTAAATGCATCGGACTTTAGTTTTTATCAAACTGGGGTGGTAGAAGATCCACCCCAACCATACCTCAACTTTTATGTCAGTAGAATTCAATCTGTCTATCAGAAAGTAACCACCTATTCTCAGGCACCAACGTTTGACTATACGTGGGTTTCTTCACAGTTCCCCATGGGTAACCTTACTGCTCTGGGTACCAATGTTTTTACTGCTCCTGGGTTTGCTGATATCTATCCTGAGGTGCGAAGAAACGATGATTCTCACTTCTTGCGTGCCCTTCTAACTAAGATGTTAGGTGCTTTACCGCCAGAATTAGATGTCTGGGTTACTTCAGAAAACATGGTAGAGATGCAAGAAAAGATTAAACCACATCTGCTTAGAGCTACACAAGAGTTTATCAACAAGAAGTGTCCTACCTTTACTATCTCATTGACACCAAATACCTTAAACTATCTAAATCTTACACTACTTCTTCAGAGAGATCTATATGTCCACTTTGTTCCTATACGCAACACCTACTATGACCCAATTGCAGAAACCTTTGAAGTCAATGCAGATCAGTATCCTTCAGGACTCTTTATCACCGGGGCAGATGTGTACTTCAAGACTAAGTCGAACACTGTTCCGGTAAAGGTGGAGATTCGAGAAGTAGTTAATGGCTATCCTCATGCTAAGCAATGTTTGACCAAAGCCATTCTGGATCCGTCTGAGATTAAGATCTCTAACGATGCTAATACCCCCACCAGAGTTACCTTCGACAATCCGGTCTATGTCCTTCCTGGAGAGTTTGCTCTTTGTTTGATTGCTAACACCACAGAGTATACCGCCTATGTAGGTACCATTGGAGAGTATATGCTAGGGTCTACTTCTGAAAGAATCTCTAAGAATCCTTATATTGGCACCTTCTTTAAGTCTATGAACTCAGTGACTTGGGTACCTCAACCAGAGACAGATCTTAAGTTTAATCTATACCGGGCGGTGTTTCCGACAGGACAAGAAATTGAAGGATACTTCCAACCAGAACAAACGACAAATTCTCTTGAATTCAACGCTCTGTGTATCAATGGCTCGGTTATCACTCCGGGGAGAACAAAGGCATCTCAGGTAACCACAACACTTCAAAAAGTTTCTGGGGAAAATGACAGCGTTACCGTAGCTTTTAATGAGACTTCCGAATTGAACGGTACATTTGTAATTTCATCAATAGGTTAAGCTAAAATGCCAATAAGTTCTTATAACCAAATTCCTACATCCATAAAGTTTCTCTATTTTTCTGGACCTAATGGAATTAAAATACCTAACGAAACTACCAGAAAGATAGTGGTTGTTCCTGGAAACTATACCTGTCATTTTAGTTACTCAGGAAGTTTGAATCAAAATTATGTCTGGGTTAAGAAAATAGAAACCTTAGAAACTTCTTCCCCTACATGGGTCTTAAACCCCCAAGAAGATAAAATTGAAGTTGATTTTACTTCTGGAGTATCAACATGGGTAACTCTTGGACTTACTTCTCACATTGCAGAGTATGTAACTGGGTCGAAGAATTCTCCCCCTATTGTTTCTGATACTATTTTGTTTCAAGTGGATCCTAAATTTCTGTTCGTTCCTGCATCTGCCCCAGTACCCTCAGCGTCAAATGAGTCGATTCCTTCCTTAATTTCTGGATTAAAGCTTCCAGTTATTCCAATTATCTTTGGAACTCCTACCCCTACTCCTTCGATTAAACCTCAACTTCCATATAACCCGGTTGTCTCTACTTATACCTTTTCAACCACTTTAGATTCGGTATCACCCATTTTAGATTCTCATCAACTCTCTTATACCACAGTTAAAAATATTATCAATGAGTACGCGGATGAAACAGTAATAGAATCTGAATCAGGCAGTTCTGGTGGAGTTACAGTTGCTAGGTATATTACCAAACCAGTAAAACTTCTTGAAGATAATTTAGCTGCTGGATTCTTTATTTCATTTGCTGCAAACATTCCAGAAGAAGCCTCTGTTTACCTATTCCATAAGATATTAAATACTGTTGAAGACCAGTCACTATCTACTTTTGAAAGTCAACCATGGATATATACTGGAACTTCAGGAACTAGGAAATCGTTGGACAAAAAAGAATTTTTAGACTTTGAATTCTCGTTGGATTCTATAAGCTATCCAAGTAATACTTCAATTACCCAATTTGATATGTTTGCAATTAAGATTGTGATGACATCTTCTAATCCATCAAAGGTTCCTAAGATTAAAGACTTTAGGGTTATGGCTCACTCTTAAACAGGTTTACTATGAAACAAACAAGCTATGTCTTTCCTGATGCACCTTATTTTGATGATTATGATCCACTTAAGTTGTACTACAAACTCCTGTTTAAACCCAAACACCTTATTCAAGCCAGGGAGCTTTCTCAGCTTCAGACTATTTTACAAGAACAGATTGCTAAGTTTGGTTCTCATATCTTTAAGAATGGCTCTATTGTACTCGGGTGTGAGTCTAAAATAAATAACTCCTGTTTTATACTTTCCATTGAGAGTAGCGATACTTTATCAGACGAGCAGGTACTGGCACTAGAAGGCCAATATTTAAGTTCAGACAATAGAATTGGTCAGGTTATTCTAGCAAGAAAAACCAATACCACAAATATTCTAGAGTTAGTGATCAACGACTTCACTGAGACTCCTATTGATATAGGGGACACCTGCTTTGTTTATGATTTTACTAATAAGATTTCAACATCCTCTGGAATAAGTTTTAGAGTACAGGCTAGAACTTCATCTTGTGTGGTGAAGTTCAATTCAGGTATTCTTTACTTTGATGGATACTTTATTTCATTAGATGATCAGAAGATAGTGCTATCTTCTTCCACTTCCTCATTCTCAGGATCTATTGGATTTCAGATCAATAAGGTTATCAAAGAGTTCAATGGCCAAGATGTTCTAACTATCGATCCAGTACTTACATCTAGGGATATCATCTTCCATGAAAGTGGACAAGATCTTTCCGGACAAACAGTAATTGATGACTTTATTGAGTTTATTAGAGTTAAAGATGGGCGAATTCTTAAAAATATCTCAGTTCCTATCTATTCAGAGTTAGAAAAGGTTCTCGCTAGAAGAACCTTTGACCAAGCAGGTAACTTCACAGTAACTCCATTTGCATGTAAAGTATTGGAATCAGCAGATACCACTAAGTTTAAGTTAGAGATTTCTCCAGGAAAGGCCTATGTTCTTGGCTATGAATTTGATTCACCTTTCTCACAGACTATAGAGATTGATAAAGCCTTAGACTTCAACCAGAAGAATGATTTTCAATTATCTACTTACTTCGGCTCCTATGTTATTCTTTCCAACTTTACTGGTTTCTTTGATGTTCAAAAATGTGAAAAGGTTCTATTCTTTGATGAGTTGTTAGGTGACTTAGATTTTGGTCCCGGGGGAAACCACCAAGACCACATCATTGGATCAGCCCGAGTACGACATGTAGACTTTCAAGAAGATCAACTAGCCCTATACCTGTTTGAAATTCAAGCAGCTCAGAACAAGTCTATCTCGGACACCATTAAGTCGATTTCAACAGAAAGTGTGGTAAAGGATAATCCTGGATTTGGTGATCTGGTTGAGTTTAAAATATTCGATTTAGATCAATCTACCCTTCTCTACGAACTTCCTGAAAAGGAAATAAGATCTATTAGAGATGAGGATGATAAGGTAAAGGGTGATTACTATATTCAGAAGAGTTTCTTTTGTTCACTGGCCAGTTCACCTGAACCTGGATCCCCACCTGTTCCAGTTTTTGGATATTTGAATACAACAATTGGAGAACAATTCTTAGTTTCTCCAGATGATATTACTCTAGTCGATAGAGCTACTGGGACTTATTATCATCCAAGTTCAGTTGAAGCTTTGAATGCAGAAGCTACTGAAATCCAGTTTGGTATTGAAGAAGAACTTCAAGAAGTAGATGTCTATGCAAAGGTTAGAGTGGTAAATCAACCTGAAATTCCATTGGTTACTGAAACCTCTACAGTATCCTTGTCTATTGGTTCATTCAGCGCAAATCAAGAATACTCGTTACCCGAAACAGATATTATTGGAATCACACAGTGTTCGTTTAATGGAACTGATATTTTAAGCCAGGTTAGAATAGAGGCTAAAGAAACTATAGATGCTGTCTATAATTCAGTTCTTGTTTATTCTGGATCATTATTCTCATCCGTTCCAGGAACGCTGTCAGTTACTTACTCCTATTATAAGGGAAACAGAGACAACGGGTATAGGAGTATTGATTCGTATCCTGCAGACTCTTCGTTAAAAACCTTTAAGAATAATTCTAAGGTTATTCCTATTGGAAAGTGTATTGATTTTAGAGTACGGATAAAAGAGGGTATGGTTTCCGGAGCTTATATCCCAGTTCCCTATGAAACGTTTCAATGTTCTTACTCATACCACCTTGGAAGAATAGACAAACTTATAGCTACTTCTTCAAAGAATTTTGAAGTCGTTAAAGGTATTTCAAAACTTAATCCACTTCCCCCTGATGATAAGCCTCATGGCATGACCCTTTACACTATCACTATTCCAGCTAAAACTGATAATGTAAAAGATGTAAAATTGAAATTTGTTGAAAACCGAAGATATACCATGAGGGATATTGGAGGATTAGATAAACGAATAAAGAATCTTGAATACTATACTTCACTTTCTTTGCTTGAAAAAGACACAAAGGATATGGAGATTCTTGATGAACAAGGCAACAATAGATTTAAAAATGGATTCTTGATTGATAACTTTAAGAACTTTAGATCTGTAAACTACCCAGAAGGAACTGTTAAATGTTCATTCAATACTGAATTAGGAGAACTTAGACCTACCTTTAATATTGTAAACACCAAACTGCTATTCAATCCACAAAAGTCTACCTGCAAACAAAGTGGAGATCTTCTTACTCTGCCTTATTCAGAAGTTACTTTCATAGAACAACTGAAAGCTTCATCATCTATGAATCTTCAACCCTTTGAAGTGTTCAACTATGAAGGTAAGATGACGATTATTCCAGAAGTTGATGAGTGGGTTGATACTTCTACCAAACCAGCAATCATAGCTAATCAGTTTGGAGAGAATGACATTTGGGAGGAGATTGGAGATTCCGCATTCACTGCTCAGTGGGGATCTTGGGAATCTAGGATAAGTCAAATACCATCAACTCAAGATGTATCTCAAATTGATCCTTCTAGTTTTAGTGATCTTACAGTGGAACCAGTTAAACGACTGTGGAATCCCTCGGTAGATCCAAATGCCCCAACTAGACTTATATCATCATATCAGGATTGGGTGAATTCTGGATACACTGCTGGGTTTTCTCAGACAAGTCCGGATGGAACTGTTAATGGTCAACCTGCACTCTATTTGGATTTTAAAGGGGAAATCACAGAATCTGGAAGAACTGGATCTCAATCTGCATTTGGTGAGTCTAGGATTCTTACCTCTTCCATAGGGGAATCTGTATCTAATGTAGGAATTCAGCCTTTTATTAGGGCTCAGAATATCAGGCTCAACGCAAAATACTTGAAACCTAATACCAATTTTTACCTCTATTTTGATGATAAAGAAGTATCCAATTACTTTCAACAATTTACTACTGAGTCTTTAATACCTTCAGAAACACCTTCAAGAACTCCCCCAGCTACTCCTACCCAGACTCCTTCAAACACTCCTACAGTTACGCCACCTGCGACGCCTTCAAATTCACAAACCCCTTTAGCTACACCTACACCTTCAACTTCTTTATCGAAAACAATTTATAGTACACCACTACCTACTCCTATTGCAACTTACCCTACTCCAATACTCAATTTTGAAAAAGTTTATGAAAATGGAGATGGTGGTCTTTATCCTGATGGAAGTTCTCGACGGGAAACAGCTGTTTCGTTTACTCTGTCATTGCCAACAGATTCCACTGGATCATTTAGATTCGGTCAAACTATTGATATGGTGTTAAAGTTAAAAGTAACTCCAACTACCAAATACTACGACTTAGGAAGGTTTAATTTACATTTTAAAGATGGTTCTGGTAATGAAATTTCAACATATCTAATTGATTCTTATTTTGATATACTAGATCCACCACAAATTTCTCAACAGAGGCAAGTCTCTGGAAAGGTTGATGACACCTTATATTATAAGATTGGGTTCTTAAAGCCAGTTTCAACAAATGTGAAGAAAGTAGAATTCTGGATAGTTTTCGATTATAATCTATTTACCTTTGAAGGTGCTTCTCTTTCAAAGTTTGTAGATACAGCCCCCCAATCTATAAAAACGGGATCATTTCCTACAATCCATTCTTCGTTATCCTTGAGTGATCCACCTTTACCTACCCCTTCAAGCTCAAGAACACCGTCACCAACTCCCTCTATTTCAACAACACCTCAGATATCTGTAAGCGTAACACCAACTCCCTCTATTTCAGAGTCACCTTCAATAACTCCAACACCTTCACCTACACCGTCACCAACTCCGACTCTAACGGTTACCAGTTCAAATAACCTATTGGCACAGACTAGTCCTTTATCTGATATAAGTTATAGTATGTCTGACAGTACTAAGTTTAGTGATGAGATCACATCCGATTATGAAGGTAATATTATAGGAGTATTGTACTTACCCGGGGGAACATTTACTACCGGAGTTCATGATGTTATTATTAGAGACTCTAAACTTGATGATTCTGTAAATCTGTCTTCATTTGCGACAACACAATATACTGCATTTGGGTTGACTCAAACTAAACAAGAAACTATAATTTCTACAAGGGAGCCGGTTATCATTTCTAATCCGGTAACTGAACGAGGTACGGAGTATAAAATAGGGTGGAACTATGAGGATGTTGATATAGTTCCTACTCCCTCTGTCACTCCTTCTAGTACTTCAACCCCTACTCCTACCCCTTCTTGTTCAATCACCCCATCTACAACACCATCATTTTCAATGTCTCCATCTGTGTCGGGAGGTATTTTCTCAGTTACAAAACTTATAGAGGACGAATTTAATGTAGTCTTTAGAGTGTACGTTTCTACAGATTTATCGTTTTCTATTAGGATATATTCACAAGATAGTTGGAATTACCACATGTTTACTCCCCATCAGTTTGGTACTCTATCACATTATCTTACTCATAACACTTCGAATGAAACTAATCCTTTTGATTATGTTATAAACGCAGTGACAGATTATCCAGCTTATATACGCCAACAAAATACCATAGTTCATTATATCACTGTACAGCATAAGGAGTATAAAAATCTTAATTATCCAGGACCTATAGTCTTTACAAATATACAAAATCAACAAAACTATAGCTTTTCTGTACCACTTGCAAAACTTCCTAAAGATTTTATCATATTTAACTGGATTGATAATGAAACCATCAGATGTGCTATATCAAGTGATTCACAACTTCCGTATTTAGAAATCTCTGGAGTCCTTACAAACGATGATACTGAATTGCTAGGTTTTATAAATGACGGTGATATGGTTAAAACAGACTTTTCATCATTAACGTATACCCCTATTACATTTATGAATGGTAAAATATGTAATAGTAACTCCCCACCTTTAAGTTTTGAACCCAATGGAATTTTTACCTTTTCAGGTACAGAAAAAATATATTCATCCACCATGTTCAAACATAAATGGATGACATTAAAAGTAATTCCAGGATCTCATGTTCAACGTAGGCTAATAAAGAAAGGGATAAAGTCAGTTTCGATTAGATTTAAGTTTAGATATGAATATACACAAACGTATGTGATTTCTGATTCACAAACTAAAGTACTATTTGATGATTCAATCCCTGGGGAATTAAGAATATATAACAGCCAGTTTAGAGATACTAATATAAATCCTAAATTTTATAATCTCCGAAAATGGTGGAATGGAGTTTCTGCAGTCGATACGCTAAGTGGTATTTTTGGAGATACAGCCGTTCTTTGTAGGTGGTCATCCTCACAGGATCAAACAAAATTTGCCTTTTATAATAAAGAATATGTGAGTCGCGATACTGCATATAATAATCAAGGCAAATACCTATTATGGATTTACGGATACAATAACGAATATTTACCCAATGGGTCTATACCTAACCCATATACTCATTTAGGACTATCATATGGAGTTAATCCAACAAAAGTTTCATACCAGACATTACCACTTGGTGGAGTAGAGGTTCTTAGAATTCGTCCTGATATCCAAGATTTTTTTGCTAAATCCGAGAATACAGGATTTCAATTACCAATGCAATGGGAAAACTATCATGGGGTATTGTCAAATGTACTCACCTTTAATCCTTTAGTTATTGGATCTAATAATCAATCAGTAATAAAACCTATAGATCCACTTGCAGAATCTTTCTTTGTAGATGAAAAAGAGTATCCAGAAGGGGTGTTTGTGTCCTCAATCGATGTCTACTTTAAGGAGAAATCTACATCGTCCCCTGTAGATGTTCAGATAAGACCTAATATCAATGGCTATCCTTCATCTACAGAATATCTCCCATTTTCAGATGTTATCCTTTCTCCAGATCAAATACAAGTATCAGAAGATGCCTCTGTTGCAACTCGATTTACCTTTAGAGCTCCAGTGTATCTTAAACCTGGTGACTATTCCTTTATGGTTAGAGCAAAGGATACAAAGGTTAAAGCTTGGGTGGCTAAGCTAGGAGAATTTGTCTTAGGAAGCACAGATACTAGAATTACTTCGAATGCCTATATAGGTACTTTGTTTAAATCAGCAAACTCTTCTACCTGGGTTGCAGAAGGAGAGACTGATCTTAAGTTTAGAATTAACCGTTGTTCTTTTACAACAACAGCAGTAAATGTTATTCTCGAAAATGCCCCCTTTGTGGGAACTGGAAACCTACTCCAAGATAGGAACTTCTCGGCGTTAACCACTCAGATTGCCACTATCATTCCAGCAAAAACTTCAATAGAGGACACAAAGGTAGATCTTCTTTCTTCTTCAAATACGGTAACGACCAAGTCTATAAATATCAATGAAACTATTGAGTTAGACGAGTTATACCATCTTGAAGATGTTAGAGATCAAACACCAAGGTCACTTGGTTTTTCTCTTCCTGATGGAACCTATATGAGAAGTGCATTGATAGATCCTTCAGTATATTTCACCCCATCAATGAGTGTAAATATATCATTTACTTCCGAAAAGGAAACAGTATCTCCGGTCATAGATCTTCAGAAGTTATCTATGACCACCGTTGAAAATATTATCAACAATCCTGAAGATCTTTCAGGAGAACTTGAGTCTGGTTCTGGGCCCTCTCTGTTTTGTTACATCACTAAACCCGTAAAATTAAGATCGGACACTCCAGCTAATAAACTTCTGGTAAACTTTACTGGACAGATATATCCCTCTGATGATAATAGAGTTTTAGCTTACTATAGAATTTATAATTCATTAGGGGATCCCAACCATAAAATTGCTCAGAAAAAATGGACTTTGTTAGGAACAAAATCATCAAGTGGGACTCGTTCTTGGGTAGACTATAGTGTAGAGACTGACCTACTTTCCTATGATGGGGACGAAACAATAGAAGATTTTGATTACTTCCAAATTAAGTTAGTGGGGTTAAGTAGTAACTCTGCTAAATTCCCTAAAATAAAAGATTTTAGAACTATTGCACTCACGGCATAATTGAATGAATAGACAAATTGCATTTTCTGCTCCATATAATCCTTATGATGATTCTTTTTTTGTAAATCAAAACCAACATAAAGTATTGTTAAAACCAGGACATAATGTAGATCACTCACATCTTAATCTAATCCAGAGTGTTCTTCAAGAGCAAGTTGCTCGTTTTGGACAACATGTGTTTGTCAATGGCTCATTTGTAACTGGGGGACAATACACTCAGGTTCGAGATGCAGTTGTTCTTGACATAGTAGATTTAAGAGGTAATGAACTTAACACCCTTAAACGAGTTGGAGTTGGAAATTGGATTCTTGAAGATAATGGACAGACTATTGCCATTCTTTCTGTAGATACTGAAAAAGAGAATAGTCCAGAAGTTCATAAACTTCTTATTTCTAAAGATACTCCTTTAGAAATTGAACTTATCCCAGATAAACACTATACAATTTATAATGTTGCGAATCCCAATACAAAACTTAATATTAAGAAAGCTTCAGATTTCCAATACATTGTTTTTGATGAAGGGGTGTTGTTCGTCAATGGCTATTTCATTTCGATTCCTAAACAATACGCCATTGTTAGATATGCTTCCTCTTCGGTTGGGTTTCTACTGGAACAAAACATTATTTCTTACTTTGATGATATTTCTTTATTAGACAACAGTTCAAAAGATGCAGGCTCATTTGAGGGTGCGGATAGACTTCAACTCCAACTTGAGTTAGCATCCTTTAGTATCCCTAAGTTAAAGACAAACTATAACCTAGCTAGGGGATCTTTCTTTGAGTTTCTCAAATTAGATAACTGGGAAGTTATTAAAGATTTGACTAAAACTCAATATTCTAAAAATCTATCACAAATGATAGAGAGACGGACATATGATAAATCTGGAAACTATACAGTAACTCCGTTCAAAATAAACATCAAAAATGATACAGACTTAGAATTTAAGATTGAAATAAGTCCAGGAAAAGCTTATATCTTTGGATATGAATTCGACTCTATTTCAACAAAGAGTTTACCGTTGGTTAAAGATTCTGGGTTACTGGCTGAACAATCTAACACTCTTGCCGTTCCAACTCTCCCGTATCTTGTTTGTCCTACGTTAGACAAATTCATTCCGATTCAAACCGACGTTCCAGTAAAATTTTATGATTCAGACGGAGAACAAATAGGAACTGGGTTTGTAGGATACATCAAACAAGTTTCTGATAAAGTCAGACTCTATCTTTCATCATTTACATTAAACTCAGGTAAGTCACTCTATGATACAACCACTGTTAGAGATTTTAATGAGGATACCCTTGCTAGTATAGAACTTATAGTGGTAGCTTCTAATCCAACACGGTTAGTAACATTAGATCAAGATGAGAAACTTCCCAGTATTTTACGAATAGAAGATCTTTTAGTCCAAAAAGTATTTGAAGATGTCACAAACAACTTAATTACTTTTGACTCTAATGAAACTCCTCCAACAGACGTGTCTAACTATCTAACATTTCAGAGCAACGGAATGGTAGGCATTATTGATGATATATCAATTGAAGATAAAGTAGTATCATTGATATCAGCAAAAAGTATAGATAAAGTTATTGTAAGTGGGGTAAAACTAACGGTAACTCATTCTGTAGCTTCTGAATCAGAAATCACCATTCAAGTTCCTTTTTCAACTACTATAAATCTACCCTATAAAATCAAAAAAGTACTCTCTGCAACAAATAATCAAGAAACCATTACCTCTTTGTTTACTGTTTCTGAAAGGGTTACTGAAGTTTCACTTCTGGGTTCTTCATTAACTTATACCGGGATAGACACAAGAAGTGGTAATCTATTATTAACTTTATTAGTCACAACTTATAACACGTCTACCCTCAGAATAGATAACTCTATTCTGGATCTCAGACAATCTACATATTTTACGTTTCCCTTGATTGAACCTAATAGTCCACTTAAACTTTACTATGATGTAAAACAAGCCAGGTATGATAAGTTGGTATTGACAAAGGATGGAACTTTTGAACTTATTCAAGGAACTCCTCATCCTTATAAACCAGTTGCCCCTAAAGATAGAATAGATGCAATGACTTTGTATACTCTTTATATCCCAGGATCCCCAAAGAGTCCTGAAGATGTAGGGGTAAAATATATCGAGAATAAACGATATACCATGAGGGATATTGGAAAACTAGAAAAACGAATCGAGAACCTGGAATACTACAATCTACTCTCCTTGTTGGAGAAAGAGACTTCCGATCAAACCTACAAGGATGAAAACGGGTTAGATCGGTTTAAGAATGGTTTTATGGTAGATAATTTTAAGACGTACAAGGGAGTAGATTTTAAATCACCAGATTGCCTTTTCTCATTAGACCTGCAACAAGGGCACCTCAGACCTTCTTTTGAAATGGAGAATGTGGGAGTAGAAACTTCATTTTCTAATATACCCCTGCTCTCATGTCCCTATACCGAAACAATTCTACTGGATCAGAATCAAGCATCATCAACGTTAAATCTTAATCCATATGAAGTGTTCACTTGGCAAGGTCAAGTTACTCTATATCCTCCATTGGATTATTGGGTAGACACTACGGTAAAACCTGATATCACGTTAGATCATAAAGGTGAGTTTGATGTTTATGCGACCTTTAAAGAGAAAGGATTCACCAGTGAGTGGGGGGTATGGGATAGTAAAATATTAGACTTTACTTCCAGTGATCTAGCTGGAGTATCATCTCAAGATTTTGCTGGTTCTGACTTACCAACCGAGAAGAGACTATGGATTCCTGATATAGATCCATCGGCTACCCCCGAACTAATAGCTAAGTATAATTTATGGGTATCTTCAGGCTTCGTTACTGGATTCTCTATCACAACTCCAGATGGTTATGTAGATGGAAAACCGGCAATTCTGTTAGATTTTAAAGGACAGAAGGTTCAAAAATCAGCCGATCTAACTCACTTTGGAGATTCGGCGGTTATTACCAGTTCACTAGGAACCACAGTTAGGGATGTTGGTTTCTCTCCATATATTAGGGCTAAGTCCATCCAGTTTACTGCAAAAGGGTTAAAACCCAACACTAAGTTTTTTGTGACGTTTTCTGACGTAGATGTATCAAACCTGTGTTCTGGTGGGTTGATGTCATCAAGTAATGGGTCACTATCAGGAGTGTTTTCTTTACCTGCAGGACGATTTAAGAATGGACAACATCAATTTAAACTGATAGACACCTTATCCCAGAACTCTAGCCAGGTTACCTCGTTTGCTATCGCTGAATATACCGCCAATGGGATGCAATCTACAGTTCAAGAAACCTTTATCTCCACTCGAGAACCACAAACTACCACGGAATCAGTAAGCTTTACTGAAGTATCTGCCGTTTTTGATTCGACTGTACTAACTGTACAGAACTCTATAACTATCAATCAGTTTGGAACTGGATTAGTAGAGTTATATGATTCGGCTGGATCTACCCCTATTGTCGTAGGTAAAGATGGTGAATCTGTTTACTATACTGCGGAATCTGGAAAGAATTACATACTAAGGATAACCGAAACTGTTGGTAGAGTTTCCGAAGTTTCTGGATTAGACTATTATGATAGCACGCAAACTAAAGGGGTTCGGCAAGGGTCATTCCTATTTGATGGGGATAAGGTAATCACGGCTCGGTTCGCTGATGAATCAGAAAAAATCTTAGTTCAGTTTGCTTTACTTGACTTCAATACTTCAATTTCAGATTCTGAGCTCTCCCCTTACTATAAACTTACTCTAAACAGATTTCCTGACTATGAAGATGAAATAACCTATCTTCAATACAGAAAACCTACAGCCAATGTAAGTTATCCAGAAGAGATTGTGTTCCCACTTTCAAATAATAGAATCAATACTGATGTATTTGAAATAACCGGCGGGGACTCTGTAACCGTTGAATTCATCACTACAGGAACCACAGGAACCTGGGCAAATGATTCGGTTACTTGGATAGATTATCAAACCATAAAATGGGATAAGTACGGAAGTACCGTTATTAGCAAGACGTTTACCCAGACAGACATATCTGCTGTTGTGGATAAGAATGCTATCGAGTTGATGTACCTGTTTAATGGTAGAGCTTCATTTCTTACTGTTAGATCAAAGACAAACGGTAGCAGTTTTTTGTGTGGTGTAAACTGTTACTTAGATGAGAACAACACAACGACTCCTCTACATACATCACAGATAAATCCAAAATTTTCAAATGTCTATGAGGTAGGAAAGATCTTTAATGAATTTGAGAATAGTCCATCTACTGGCTATCTGATTGTATCTCCAAATCTAGGTAACTTCGATGTAACTATAAGTGTTTCACCCTACTTCTTGAACGCTCAGAATGTATTTATTCCACTACCCATAGAGGATCTGGATTCTGGATATGGCATCGATATATCAGATGTTCCTCTGGCTACAGGATCTAGAAACATATTCTTAGATTTTATGTTGGATGGTGTTATCAATGTTACCCCTACCCCTCCCACTCCCCCTCCCACTCCCACTCCCACTCCCCCTACAACTACTTTAATCTCTCTACTGGATGACCCCCCTATAACAAACAGTCTAGATGATTACCCAATAGATCCACTCAGAACTTGTACCTTTACCTTAAAACTACCTCTACATTTTGTTTCCGAAGATATTGATGTTTCTGGAATTCTCTTTATCAATGATATTGATGCTGCTACTATTATAAAAGATGGAACCTTTACCTATCAATTGGACCCAGTAGCTAGAAAAGCATCTCTTAGAGTCATGAAGTTTGATTGTCCATTTAACACCAGAATCACCATAGATTTACGGATGAATTCAGCTAAGCCTTATAACCTAGCGTTAGATCATACCTTAACTGATCAGCCCTTCATGCGAGATACAGTAAAGGAATACCGATATCCTAACTTTTCAAGAAAAGGAACTTTCTTAGTAAACCTGAGGAACCAAATAGTAACCTTAAACATGCACCAGGTTATTAGAACAACCTGTATTCCGGGCCAGGCAAAAAGAACTGGTCTTGTACAAGTTCCTATGGTTATTCAGTACGCATCTGCGTTAAATCAGACAATGCTGATCAATGGAGTTAATCTAGAAGACATTTTTGCTAATCCAGAAAAGTCTCCATTTGCGTTTAGAACAATGGAAATGTTTGTAGGTAATAGAAACTATGTAGCAGATTTTAGGGCAATGAGTAGCTATGTCTATCCTGGCCCAAGTTCAAAAACAGAAGTGTTTGAGAATACTCCTATTGGTTCAGGAACATCCACAGGGGGATTTTTCCCACATTTCAAACAAATTTTCATCATCTGGTATGTTCCTTATAATTCACTGTTTACTGTTTCTTCACCATTTGTTTCTTCGGAACCTAAGTATATAATTTCCCCACTTGGCAAAGTGCAAGGTCCTTATACTTATGGATACCATGAATATACTAGAGTTCCTGGGGATTATTCACAAAACTATCAGCAATTTTCTTTTAAGTTCTTCCGAAATAATGACCAGAAAGGATTTTCTGGTATCTACAGTAAACAAGAAACTACCAGAACATCCACGTATCTTATTTCTAAAGATATGGGGTTATTGTTTGAATTTTGTCCCCTCAAAGAAGCTGAAGGACAAGATTTCAGTAACTTCGAGCCAGACGCTAGTGATGGTACAAGATCTACTGACAAATATAAAGTAATGTTTTTTCCGGGTGCTGCATACATTAATAAACGTAATGCGGAAAGATTCATGTTCTTTCCTGACTATTATGAAAAAGGAAGGTATACCGTTGTTAGTGAAAACGACGATCGTAGTCGGTTTATTTCTACTTACTATGGCAGTGGGTTAAACCCTTGTCTAATGAATAATGTAGAGGCACTAAAATATGTTTACCAAAGTATAACTGCGTATAATCTGGGAGGGGTAGATACCTTTTCTTATTATAAAGTAATAAAGATCCTAGATTCAAGCTTCACCCAAGCTACAAAATACTACATCAAAAGATATACTATAAATTTAAACTCTGCTAAAAATAAAGATTTTATTGAATCTACAACGATTCCAGGAGACAACTATACCAGTTTTATTCCGACAAACGGATTTGTCCCTATTACCACAACCTCCGTTGAATATAATAATATGTCGTTGCTTAACAGAACAAAACTGTTAGATGCCATTCGAACATCTCCTGCAGTAATTCAAAGTACACCCTCAACCTCTTCAAGTACAAATTTAGCAGGATTCACTGAAATTAGTCCATCATATACTCCGTCAACAACTACAACTTCAACAGCCCCCAAAGTGTGTCTAACGGACCCATTAGCCCAATCGTTCTTTATTGATGGGGAAACCCACCCTGAAGGGGTTGTTCTATCCTCTATTGATCTGTTCTTTAGGAAGAAGGATAGTTCTCACTCAGTTATGTTAGAACTCAGGTCTTCTGTCAATGGCTATCCCTCTTCCAAAGAAGTTATCCCATTCTCTAGATCCTATAAGGAAGCTGAGGATATAGAGGTTTCTGAAGATGCTTCAGTTCCAACCAATTTCAAATTTGAGGGGTTAGTTTACCTTAAACCCGGGGAATACCACTTTGTTGTAATTTCAAAATCACTAAACTATGATGTCTGGGTCGGTCGGCTAGGGGAGTTTATTCTAGGAGATGAAACAAAAGGACGGGTTGATAAGAATCCGTATGCAGGAGTTTTGTTTAAGTCCTCTAACAATACTGCTTGGCTACCAGACTCAGAGGCAGACTTTACCTTTAGAATCAATAGATGTAAATTTACTACTGGAGAGACTGTTCTTGAATTCTCCTCTAACACCTACCAGTCTAAGGGCAGAACTGCTCAACCTCTCTCAATCACAACCATTAAGCCTGCCTTTTCGAGTATCATTCCAGAAGGGTCTAGAATATCTAAGTCCTTAGTTACCCTTACCAATAAAGATACCTTGGTACCCAAAGAGTTCTCAATTCCTCTAAATGGGAACTACGATTTAGATGAAGTATATACCATATCAGATACCAAATTTGATTCTACGAACAGAATACTTCATAAGATTGGTCTCACCACTACTAAGGATCATATATCTCCCTTGATTGACTGGCAGAGGTCATCGTATGTGCTAGTTAACAATCTCATAAATAGTATAGGAACTGATGATACCTCTGAACTTCAGCCGTATGGGGGTTTAGCAAAAGCCCGGTACATCACCAAACCTATGCGGTTGAACTTGGAGATTCCGGCCAATAACCTTCGGTTGGAGTTTGCGGCCAACTGTCCAGGATCTACCTCCGTTAAGGTCTTCTACCGGGTCTTTAATACCCTCCATGACAGTAATGGGCTAACCATTGTCGATAAGAATTGGATCTTCCTGGGAACAGCATCAAAGATTCCTAAGGATAAAGATACCTTTATTGACTTTGCCTTTGAGAGTCCTAATCCAATTCCGTACCCGGGAATTGCTAATCTAACAGAATTTGATGTCTGCCAGGTGAAGTTGGTGATGGATTCGTCCAACCCAGCCTTTGTTCCTAGAGTTAAAGACTTTAGACTTATCGCCCTATCCAGTTGAGGAACTTATGGATCTTTCTAAATTTGTTCAAACTGATGTCCCTTATCTACTTCGAGATAAAACTAATATGGCTATTATAAATAATGATGTTCGTAAGTATGAACTGTACAAGAAAAGTAAAGCCAATCAAAAGAAAAAAGATGAAGAACTATCTGAGTTAAAGACTCAGCTTAAGGAGATGAAGGATATGCTGGCTCAAGTCATCCAACAGAAAGAGTCTACTCCATGATTCTCCCTATCTCTCAGACAGCTACCTTTACTGATTTGTTTAATAAGCTCAACGAAGTTATTTCTTCATTGAATACCACTGAGAGTCAGATAGGTAATCTAGATGACTTAGAGACATTAGCTGATGATTCATTGGTTGCTGCTATCAATGAACGAAGTGGTGATTCTCTCTTTGTGACCTCTCTCATTCTAGAAGACTAGACCAAAGGAATCTTAACCCATGGCAACCTACAAAACTGTTTTAAAGTCCCAAATCTGGGAAGAAAATGTCTTATACACCGCTCCCATGGGTAAGACATCTGTGCTTGTTTCAGCGTTTATCGCCAATCGAGGCACCAATATTACCTCTGTTTCCTTGTTCATCCAAAGAGCTGGTACCAGCTACTTCATAGTCTATACCATCCCACTAGCCATTGGCTCTACCGTTCAACCTAATGATGGACGAAAGGTTTTCCTAGAGGCTGGAGATGTGTTGATGGTAAGTTCCGACGACTTGGTAGACGTGGTTTGCTCACTCATAGAAGATATCTAAAACAAGGAAGTCCATACCTATGTCTTGCTCTTATATCGGTTACTCACCCTCATTTGTGGTAGATACCACCAATCAAACTTCAGATCAAGTATTAGCAATAAATCCCCTGTTAGAGTACTATACCTTAAAGTTTGCCCCGGTCTCTGATAACTTCATTCAAGTCTTTGTCAATGGAGTCTTCTACCTTCCTACCGTAGATTACTATGTGGAAGGGAATAAGATTTACTTTATGAAACCAGACATCCCGGTAACTGGATATATCTACGTGTTCTTCCTGGGAACCAACTACTTTAGGTTGAATGAGGTCTCAGAGGCATCAGTGGCCCAGGAACATTTGGTCTCTGATCTTAAACTGTTTGAATATGATGTATTCGATGGGAACGGGACTGAAGATACCTTTACTTTACATTTTGTTCCTGGCTCTGTCTCATCCCTCCTGGTATTTGTTGATGGGATTGTAAAAACACCTTTTCAAGATTATACTCTTATAGAGAATGTTCTTACTTTTACTGACCCTCCTGCACTTAACACTCAGATTATTTGCCGGAATATGGGATTCAAGGCTTCTGAACAAGTTTTTGAAATTGCTGATCTGAGTATTACTACCGATAAGATTGCTGATGGGGCGGTTACAACCGATAAGTTGGCAGACGATGCTGTTACTACCGATAAGGTATTGGATGGAAGCATCACCACAGAAAAACTTAATAGTGAAGTGTTTAGTGATATCATTAACTACGAATGGGTCTATGATACCATTGATCTTCAAACCCAGTACTCTAGACGACTCCTAGTAGATACCACTGCTACCTCCATCAATATTATCCTTCCCCCAGATCCAGTAGTTGGTCAGTACGTAGAAATTCTAGACTTTACCAGAAACTTTGCTAACTTTAATTGCACACTGGTTAGAAATGGAAAAAATATTGGTGGCCAAGCAGCAAACTATGTGCTAGATCGAGCGGCGATGCATTGTAGATTGATCTATACCACTGGAAATTGGGAGTTGTTCTGGTTGAACGCAGGGGCTGTGTTTACCGCAGAACTAACCGAAAAGAACTGTGAAATTTTCTCCGATGAACATACCGAAGCAACTACTTTCTACTCAGATCCGTATATTCAGGTTGGGGTAAAGACTGGGGTTGAATACAGTCAAGATGGTGATAGGTTGACCACTGAATCAGAAGAGATAGACACTGAGCTCTATACTGCCTATGAGGAGTCAAAAGACTCCAATTACCCTTCTGCATTCTCTTGTGCAGTAAATGGAACTGAATTTGTTACTGGACAACAGGTTATCATCTCCTTGACCTTTAAGTCATCTTCGGTGTCAGTTTCTGGGTCAGGGGTTAAACCTTCCATTGAATTGTCGTTTTCAGATATGGTTACTCAGGTAGATGCTGAACTGAATACCACGACTTCTACCACCTCCGTGTTATACTTCAATTATACTGTGCAGAGAGATAATGTAACCCAGTATATTGATATCACCGGATTTGATACTGGTGACTATACAGTCACAATTGAAGGGCAAGACTTTGTTCTCTCTACCCCGATTAGGGTGGCTGTATCATTCACCGAGAATATTCTACTGGATCTCAAGAATCTCTATTTCATTGGTGCCATTGAATTAGGTGCCATGCTTTAATCTAAACCAAAAGGAATCTAATCATGGCGTTATTTGCTACCTTTCCAGTTACCACTGGTCCTTCTCAGATTACCTGCCGAATTGAGAATTCAGACGGTACGACAGTCCTTGATGTATTTGATAACACATCAGGGGCCACCGCAATTAAGATTGAATCTTTGAATGTCACTTCTACTGATACTTCCGATAAAGTTATTAGTTTCTATATCTACAATGGATCAATTTCATTGTTGATTGGCTCTATTAACATCCCTGCTGGGTCTGGAACTGATGGAGTAGTTACCAGAGTTAATGCGTTAACGACCTTAGGAACTAAGGGGGCAGATGATGTAACGTGTGTCTGGCTAGCCGTTGGGAGTAAACTTCAAGTCAAAGCAGTAGCTACCTTAACCGCCGATAAGCTGGTTGATATTGTCGGCCGTGGCTACTACTACAACTAAGTCGAGTAAAAGATCATGACACAAGGGATTCAGGGCATTCAAGGAAGTATTGGTCTTCAAGGCTATCGAGGAATTCAAGGGTTTCAGGGAGTAACTGGAGCACAAGGATTTTATGGTATTCAAGGATTTGATGGTTTACAAGGAGGTTCTGGTACCCAGGGTAGAACTGGTTCTCGTGGGCTTACTGGATTCCAAGGAATATCAGGTTCTCAAGGGGTGTATGGCTCACGTGGGCTACAAGGCATTCAAGGTATCTTAGGTGCTCAAGGAGTTCAGGGTATTCAAGGTCCGGCAGATGGTCCCCAAGGGACTACTGGGGTCCAAGGTACTGGGGGGAATCAAGGTACTCAAGGAACTCAAGGCCGGGTTGGGACTCTAGGATCGCAGGGTATTCAAGGAACTAAAGGGGATTCTGGAGATTCGGGTTCTTCTGGAGTTCAAGGTATTCAAGGTATTCTGGGTGGCCAAGGCATCACTGGGTCCCAAGGAACTCAAGGCATTCAAGGTCCTGCAGATGGTCCCCAAGGTATTCAGGGGGTTCAAGGTGTTCAAGGTCCTGCTGATGGTCCTCAGGGAATTCAAGGAATTTCTGGCTCTCAAGGCATTCAAGGCCGTCAAGGTGTTTTAGGAGCGCAAGGAACTCAAGGGAGTACCGGGGGTCAAGGGGTTCAGGGTATTCAGGGAGTTTTGGGAACTCAAGGTATTCAAGGTCGGCAAGGTATCACTGGATCCCAAGGTACTCAAGGAGAAGGAGTACAAGGTGTTCAGGGAATACTAGGGCCTCTAGGAACTCAAGGCATTCAAGGTATCCAAGGAATTCAGAGTCTTCAAGGTATTACTGGGGGACAAGGTACTCAAGGGGTAACTGGGTCTCAAGGCATTCAGGGGATTCAAGGTCCTGCAGATGGACCACAAGGGATAACTGGCTCTCAAGGCATTCAGGGAATAACTGGAGCTCAGGGTATTCAAGGTATCACCGGGGCTGGAACTCAAGGATCGACAGGAACTCAGGGTATTCAAGGGGTAGAAGGACCAGCCATTCAAGGTGCTCAGGGAACTCAGGGTATTCAAGGAAACTTAGGACTTCAAGGTCGCCAGGGGATTCAAGGATTTACTGGTGTTCAAGGCAATGATGGATTTAGGGGGACTCAAGGAACCCAAGGAGTTCAGGGGATAACTGGAGCTCAGGGGATAACTGGAGCTCAGGGTATTCAAGGTATCACCGGGGCTGGAACCCAAGGAGTTCAGGGGATTACAGGATCACAAGGAGTCACTACAGCCCTTAGTTCTACTGATACAACTGCGTTAAGTGCCCTATACCCAGTAATGGTACCTGCTGCTGGATCACTCCAAACAGTGTATTCCACTACAGATAAACTGTACTACGATTCTACTCTTGGAAATCTTTATGCAACGAACTTCGTATCGTTGTCTGACATTAGAAGTAAGAAAGAGGTTAGCACTATTGAAAACGCTCTAGCTACTGTCAATAACCTTAGGGGTGTCAACTTTAAGTGGGTCACTACCGATCAACCCGCAGTGGGGGTTATTTCTCAAGAAGTTGAAGAGGTCGTTCCTGAGGTAGTTTATACCAGTCCCACTGGGGATAAGTGTGTAGCGTATGGTAACCTACTCGGAATACTCATTGAGGCTATTAAAGAACTTGATCTAAAAGTTTCGAGATTAGGTTAGGAGGCTTCATGGCATTTCTCTATGATGACCCAGAACATGGCCTTCGAGATTTTAATGAAGAATTTTTCACTGATTCATGGTTGATAGATCAATTTACCGGGGAAACTCTCTGGTCTTGGGGGTATAATTACTTTGGTCAACTAGGCCTAGGAGATACCATAGACCGTTCTTCCCCTACTCAGGTTGGTTCGTTAACCAATTGGAAGTCGGTAATAGGTGGGGAGAATCATACCTTAGCCATTAAAACCGATAACTCCCTCTGGTCTTGGGGAAGAAATGACTATGCCCAACTAAGTCTAGGAGATACCGTAAACCGGTCTTCCCCTACTCAGGTTGGCACTTTAACCAATTGGAAGTTGGTGGTGGGTGGGTGGGATCATACCTTAGCCCTTAAGACTGATAACTCTCTCTGGTCTTGGGGGGATAATTACTATGGATTCCTAGGTCTAGGAGATACTGTATCCCGTTCTTCCCCTACTCAGGTTGGTTCGTTAACCAATTGGAAGACGGTGGTGGGTGGTGGATATCATACCTTAGCCCTAAAGACTGATAACTCCCTCTGGTCTTGGGGGTATAATACAATTGGAGCCCTAGGTCTAGGAGATATCGTAGCCCGTTCTTCCCCAGTTCAGATTGGGTCATTAACGGATTGGAAGTTGGTGGTGGCTGGTGGATATCATACCTTAGCCCTAAAGACCGATAACTCCCTCTGGTCTTGGGGGCATAATTACTATGGATCCCTAGGTCTAGGAGATATCGTAGCCCGTTCTTCCCCTACCCAGGTTGGTTCGTTAACCAATTGGAAGTTGGTGGTAGCCGGGTATTATCATACCTTAGCCCTTAAGACTGATAACTCACTCTGGTCTTGGGGGTATAATAATAGTGGTCAACTAGGTCTAGGAGATACCGTCCAGCGTTCTTCCCCTACTCAGATTGGCTCATTAACCAATTGGAAGTCGGTAACGGGTGGTTTCTATCATACCTTAGCCCTTAAGACCGATCTCTCACTTTGGTCTTGGGGGGATAATACAGATGGAACCCTAGGTCTAGGAGATATCGTAGCCCGTTCTTCCCCTACTCAGGTTGGATCATTAACCAATTGGAAGTTGGTGGTGAGTGGGGGATACCATACTCTAGCCCTTAAGACCGATCTCTCACTCTGGTCTTGGGGGAATAATTACTATGGAGCCCTAGGTCTAGGAGATACCGTCCATCGTTCTTCCCCAACTCAGATTGGCTCATTAACCAATTGGAAGTCGTTTGTGGGTGGAGTATATCATACCTTAGCCCTTAAGACTGATAATTCACTCTGGTCTTGGGGGTATAATACAGACGGAGCCCTAGGTGTAGGAGATATCGTCCATCGTTCTTCCCCAGTTCAGGTTGGGTCACTAATGGACTTGAAGTTGCTACTGAGTAATAGTGGATTAACAGTGGATTAGATAGCGTGTAGTCAGTCCTTTTGCCATTCAAAACGGGAATTTATGACATGACAGAAAATTGTGAAATCTGGGAATCTATTCTACAAGGACTCCCACCTTGTACCTCCGATGAAAAACTGATTCCTATTCCAGAAATTATAAAAACTATCAGATTTTGTCTTTCCGATAAGATAGAATTGTATGATGTTGCACTATCACTTCTCGATTTAATCTCACCTTTAAGAAAGGATGTAGAATTTCTTAACTGGAAAGCTCTAGTAGAATATGAAGCTAAGTCTTACCCAAGGGCCTTTACCACTACCGAGAAATTACTAACCTTTATCAAAAACTCCTCTACCTTATTCAATGCAGGAAGAGCTGCCTACAAGGCTAACCAGCTAGACAAATCAGAAGTCTATCTGAAAAGGGCTTGGGATCTAGAACCGTTAAATTCATCCTTCGCCCTGGACTATGCCGTAACAATCTGTGCCCAAGGAGACTTCAATAAGGCCTTAGAAATAATTGAGTCTATCCCCAAAGAAACTTTAGATCCTCTTCACCAGAAGATAGTAGACTTTAATAAAGGGTGGCATTACATTCGTCTAGGTGATTTTAAAGAGGGAATAAAGCATCTTCATATTGGTCGAGAGATCAATATCTGGGGTTCAGACGCAAGAACCTACCGTAACCCTAAATGGGATGGAACTACCGAACCCGGAAAGATCATTCTTATTGTAGGAGAAGGGGGGATAGGGGACGAAGTTATCAATGCTAGATTCTCAGAGATAATTCAATCCCGGGGTATGACCGCCATAATGTCTACTGTTCATAACAATGTCCCTATGCTTTCCTCTATTCAAACTCTTAAAGAAGTCTTTGACAGTTCTGAGATAGATAAAAAGGCCTGGGATTATTGGGTTCCTTGTATGGATCTGCCTTATGTCCTAGATCTAGAGGCTGCTGACATACCTTCTAACCCTTACCTAAAACCAAATCCGGAATTCTTAAAGAAATGGCAATCCATTATCCACTCGGATAAATTTAAGGTAGGAATACGGTGGAGTGGAAATCCTAAGTATGAGTTAGAGTTAGCAAGAACTATAGATACCAGATTCTTTGAGGAGTACCTGAACTCAGACAACATTCAGATCTACTCCCTCCAGAAAGATGATGGAGTAAAGAACTTTAAAGTTCCCAAAGGGGCTATAGATCTTTCAGCCCAGTTAAATACCTGGGATGATACCATGGCTGCGGTTTCAGTCATGGATCTAGTGATAACTTCCTGTACCTCCATTGCTCATGTTGCTGGGGCATTAGGCCAACAGACCTGGGTAGTGGTACCCTTACTCCCCTACTATACCTGGGCCGATATGCAGAAGAAGTCGTATTGGTATGATTCTGTTTCTGTTTATCGCCAGAAAAAGCATGGAGAGTGGGTTGATCCTTTCATAGAGATTCAAAGAGATGTCCATCAATTGACTTTAAGGTGAATCATGAAATTAAACTTAGGTTGTGGTTATAATAAGAAAGACGGCTATGTTAATGTAGATAAAGATGAAGGTTGTTCTCCAGACCTGTGTTTTGACATCACCAGAGCCGACTGGCCAGTTGACACGTCTGTTATTGAAGAAGTACTGGCTGAACATATCCTTGAACATCTTGAAGGTACAGAACCTTATCTCACTTTCTGGAAAGAGCTGTACCGGGTATGTCAGCATGGGGCAGAGATTAGAATAGAAGTCCCCCATTGGAGACATGATACCTTCTTCCACGATCCCACTCATACCAGACCTATTACCCCGGTGGGTATTGCTATGTTCGATCAAGAAAGGAACTTTCAAGATTTGATGAGCAAAGGCCGAGAAACTAAGCTAGGGTTAATTTGTCAGATAGATATAGAACTTAAAGGGGTCAACTATATATATGACAACCTGTCTGGGACTCCAGAGGTATGCCAATATTTGGCCAAGGTCGTTAAACCCGCTAGGTACAAGTGAGGTTTCATGAAAACCTACCACTTTCTTATTGGTCTGCCTAGATCTGGTTCAACCGTACTTTCCTCCTTGTTGAATCAGCATCCCGATGTCTATGTAACCCCTACTTCTCCTTTATTAGACCTCCTAATAGCAGTTCAAGATAAGTGGCATACCTGTCCCGCGGTGTTAGCCAATCCATTCCCCGAACAACTTACCAATATTATCCAGGCTATGATCGAATCTGCCTGGAGTCATAGACCAGAACCCATTATTATAGATAGATGTAGGGGATGGGCAAAGAACCTCCCTGCTGCCTACCTCCTGTTTAAGAAACAGATAAAGTGTATTATGACAGTTCGGGATCTTCCCTCGATAATGGCTTCTTGGCATACTGTGATGGCCAACAATCCAGGAAACTACATGGATATAGAACTGGCTAAGAAGAATCTTCCTGTAACTCGGGAGAGTCGGGTGATGGGAATGTGGCATAACATGGTAAAGGATTGTATGGATGGAGTACGATGGGCAAAATGGGATGGTGGTGAAGCACTACTACCCGTAGAGTATGACGCCTTTATCAAAGATCCAGAACCCATCTTAGCTAATATCACTAAATTCTTAGGTCTATCTGATTATAAGTTTGATATCAATAACATCGAAAACACCTATGAAGATGATGACCTTAAAGCTTGGGGGTTATCGGGATTACATTCGATTAGACCACGGTTAGAAAAAACAGCTAAGGATCCCAAAGAACTCTTAGGAGAACGTCTCTTTGAAACCTTTGTCACTCTAGAACAACAGTTTGTTTCTAAAGGTTGATTGAACTTCATGCAAAAAACACTCCTAAATCTGGTAAAAAAAGCCCTTGATAATGGTGGGTCAATTCATCCCCTACTCATTGATCCCAAGGAGACTAATGGCACTGGCTTGATGAACCCCTCTATCTTTATTGATGGGGATGTTATCAGGTGTGTGGTTAGACATGTCAACTACACCTTATTCCATTCTGAGGGAAAGAAGTTTCATCACTACTATGGTCCACTCCAGTACATTCACCCAGAAGATGATTGTACCTTAACCACTAAGAACTTTCTTCTTGAACTGGATGAAAATCTAAATCCTATTTCATGTGATTGGATCGATACATCCAACTTAGACGTAAAGCCTATCTGGGAGTTCGTTGGTCTTGAAGATGCAAGGCTGTTTAGGTGGGAGGGAAAACTCTACATCTCTGGAGTACGAAGAGACACTACCACTAACGGGGTAGGTCGAATGGAGCTTAGTGAAATCCAAGCAAAGACTAAGGTGAAGGAGATTTCAAGAACCAGACTCCCTGCCCCAGGGTCTGATGCTTCTTACTGTGAAAAGAATTGGATGCCGATCTTGGATAAGCCTTACCACTATGTAAAGTGGTGTGATCCGACAGAGGTAGTAAAGGTAGATCCAGAAACTAAAACTTCTGAGACCGTACTACTTAGGGAGAATACTCTACCCCATCATGGAGACTTTCGGGGTAGTTCTCAAGTCATTCCTTGGAACGGTTACTATATAGCCCTTATTCATGAAGTACGGTTGTTTAAGTCAGAGTTGGGGCGAAAAGATGGAAAATACTTTCATAGATTCCTCCTGTGGGATAAAGACTTCAATCTTATTGATATGTCTGAACTGTTTGATTTCATGGAAGGGGAGATTGAATTCTGTTGTGGGTTAGCCTTTCATAATGGCCATTTCTTGATCTCCTTTGGTTTCCAGGACAATGCAGCTTATATCTTGAAAGCCCCAGAAGAATTTGTAAAATCATTATTACCTTCAATCCCAAAGAAAAAGCCTATCCCTGTTCTTGGTGTCCCTATTGTCAATGGATTTCATTGTCTTGAACGGTTAGTAGCCTCGGTAGACTACCCTGTGTCTGAGTTGGTCATTATCAATAATAACGGTCGTGGAGAGTTGGATAAGGACCTAGAAGAACTCAAGAAGAAACCCCATCCCTTTATCAGAAAGATTCATGTCTGCACTCCCCCAGGAAATATCGGTTGTGCAGGAGCTTGGAATCTCATTATTAAGTCTAGACCCCTCTCTCCTTACTGGGTAATTACCAATCACGATATCGCGTTTACCCCAGGATTTCTAGAGGCTTTGGCTGGCTATTCAGAAGATCCTGAGATAGGATTGGTTCATGCCCATGAAGGACAATGGGGATTAGGTTCCTGGGAGATCTTTTCCATTAAGGATTCTACCATTCAACGGTATGGTCTCTTCGATGAGAATCTTTATCCCGCCTATGAAGAAGATATGGATTACTTTATGCGGATGGTCCATGATGAGAATCCCCCGAAACGAATCCTTTCTGTAGGATTGCCATTCTTCCATGGAGATACCCTCTGTACCAATAAATGTTACGATACCACTGCTTCTCAGACTAAGAAGTGTGATATTGATCTTCATGCTAGAATCAATCAATGTCAGGTAATTAACCAGTCTGAATATATGGATCTAAAGTGGGGAAAGGCTTGGCGGTGGGTAAGTCCTACTCCCTTTCCTTTCAACAATCCAGCCATTCCTAGATCCTTTACTGATTATAATCTAGAATTCATCAGAAAGAAACATTTGGGGTTTTAGCCACTAAATAGGATAAGTTCAATTTCAAAATAATTCACAAAAAGGTAGTCAAATGAGTATTCAGGGAACACAGGGAATTCAGGGATTTCTAGGTATTCAGGGGGCTATTGGTATTCAAGGACCAAGGGGGTTGCAAGGATTTTTTGGTACTCAGGGTCCATTGGGGATTCAAGGCATTCAAGGAATTATAGGACCTATTGGTATTCAAGGTCCTTCTGATGGTGTACAAGGAATTCAAGGAATAACTGGTTCGCAAGGTGCTCAAGGCATAACAGGGAATCAAGGTATTCAAGGAACAACAGGTGCCGGAATTCAAGGATCTATTGGTATTCAAGGTCCCTCTGATGGGGTACAAGGTATTCAAGGAATTACTGGCTCTCAGGGAACTCAAGGAATAACCGGGAATCAAGGTATTCAGGGAATTCAGGGGCTAATTGGTTCCCAAGGAATTCAGGGGCTAATTGGTTCCCAAGGAATTCAGGGTATAACTGGAAACCAAGGCATTCAAGGAATAACTGGAGTAGGTACCCAGGGAGCTACTGGTATTCAAGGTCCTGCAGATGGGCCTCAAGGTATTCAAGGTATAACTGGAAACCAAGGAGTTCAGGGGGTTCATGGGGTAACTGGATCTCAAGGCCCAACTGGACATCAGGGGATTCAAGGAATTACTGGCTCTCAGGGAACTCAAGGAATAATCGGCAATCAAGGAATTCAGGGGCTAATTGGTTCCCAAGGAATTCAAGGGATAACTGGAAACCAAGGTATTCAAGGAATAACTGGGTCACAAGGTATTCAAGGAATAACTGGAGTAGGAACACAAGGGGCTACCGGCATTCAAGGTCCTGCAGATGGGCCACAAGGCATTCAAGGTATCCAAGGAGATACAGGGATTCAAGGAGTTTTTGGAACCCAGGGATATATGGGTATTCAGGGAAATGTAGGGTCTAGAGGAATTCAAGGCATTCAAGGAGTACTCGGTACACAAGGAAGCCAGGGGATAACAGGGGTTCAAGGTGTTCAGGGACTTACTGGAAATCAAGGCATTCAAGGCTCTGGTTCTGTTGGTGCACAAGGTATTCAAGGGATAACTGGATTCCAAGGAGTTCAAGGTATTCAAGGTTTAACCGGGGCTGGAACTCAAGGCACTACTGGATCCCAAGGGGTTAAAGGTATTCAAGGCATAACCGGAGCTGGTACCCAAGGTATTCAAGGTTTAACCGGGGCTGGAACTCAAGGCACTACTGGATCCCAAGGGGTTCAAGGTATTCAAGGCATAACCGGAGCTGGTACCCAAGGCATTCAAGGTATTACAGGGATTCAAGGTCCAGCAGATGGGCCACAAGGAACCACTGGTTCTCAAGGTGTTCAAGGGATAACTGGAAACCAAGGTATTCAAGGAATAACTGGGTCACAAGGTATTCAAGGAATAACTGGAGTAGGAACACAAGGGGCTACCGGTTCTCAAGGTATTCAAGGAATAACTGGAGCAGGGACTCAAGGAACTACTGGTTCTCAAGGTATTCAAGGAATAACTGGATTAGGGACTCAAGGAACTACAGGACCACAAGGTATTCAAGGGATAACTGGATTAGGGACTCAAGGAGTTCAAGGTATTTCTGGAAGCTCTACTATTGTAGACACTCCTTCAGACGGAGAAACCACTAGCGGTATATCATCAAATTGGGCATTCGACCATGCCGCAAGTACGACAGTACATGGATTAAATGCACTGGTTTTAAAAGATTATACGGAATATCTCTATTCCCCCGGTGCAATAACAGACAGTTCATTGACTATAGATACTGCCAATGGTAATGTACAACGATTTACTATAAACCCAACATCAAGTCCTTGTGAAATAATACTACCTTCGGATCCAGGATCTACCTGTAAATCATTAGTATTGATATTAGAAAACTCTACAGGTAAGGCTCATTCATGGGCTACTTCCCCAGCCATCAAGTGGGTATCAGAGACAGACAGTGATACAGTTCCAACACCTGCTGCTGTTACGTTTGTTTCGGTTTATAGCTTTATTTGGGATGATAATGATGCAGGTACTGGAAGATGGCTTGGATGGTTAAGTGGTAAGGAGACAAGTTAATGATTGGTGCATCAAGAGCCGGGTTATTACTCAGTAAGAATATAGTTTACGGTGATCCCTATTTTGAAGATGTTGTTTTATTGATTCCTTTTGAAGGAGAAAACAATAGTACCACATTTACTGATCATAGTCTCTACTCTAAGACGTTATCGCCAGTGGGTGATGTGTGCATAAAAACTGCACAAAGTAAATGGGGGGCTGGAAGTGCGTACTTTGATGGAACTTGGGATAGGATCATGGTTACTCCCGGTGGATCAGAACTAAATTTAGGAACCAGTAATTTCACTTTAGAAGGGTGGGTTTATCCTTCGGGGTCTGGATCCCCTCTGATAGATAATCAATCATCTACAAACTATTTCAATATCTATTTCCCAGGATCGACTGAATTTGGCTTACTAATAGGTGGTAGTTGGGTTTTTAGTTCTATTGCAGTTTCTGCAAATCAATGGAATCATATAGCCATTATTAGATCTGGTACTGATTGGTTTGTCTATGTAGGGGGTAAATATAAAAACACCGGATCTACTCTATCTAACCCAAGTATAAATTTAACTACAGCTACTACAATAGGTGGATATAATGGTGGACATTATTTTACTGGGTATGTTCAAGATATTAGAATCACTAAAAATGTAATTAGATACACTGAAACCTTCACTCCCCCTACTGAAAAATTCTACCATCCCTAAGTCGGAGTTATAATGAACTATTATCTTATTGATCCAAATAATCTTTCTATTATTTCAGGGCCGCATGCCCATAACTCTACAGAGCTCAAAAAGATTACCCGGTGTGGTAATCCAGAACTACTAAATCTTTTAGCTTACAATCTAGTCCCTGAAGTTATTCCTACTATTTCAGAAAATCAGAAATATGGATCACAGTTAGTATCACAAACTGAAGTATCATATCAGATAGTAGATAAAACTAAAGAAGATCTAGAAGGTGAAGAAACTGTTACATTAACCATTCTAAGAAATGAGCTAAAGTGTACTCCAAGACAGATTCGTATGCTACTTTCTCAACAAAACCTTCTTACAAAAGTGGAATCTTATATAAATAACATGGATGAAATTACTAAGATTGAGTGGGAATACGCTCAAGAAATCAAACGTAATCATCCTGTTATCTTATCTTTATCTGTTATTTTAGGATTTACTGAAACCCAGACTGACGACTTGTTCAAACTAGCCATGAATCTCTAAGCTACATAAAACTCTGGCTAATTGTTCATTCTGAGGCATCTGATTAAACTAGAAGAAGTGACTATGACCCTAAGTCAAGAATTCATTCAATCCTGTCTTACCCCTTCTGATATCAATGAACATATCCCTAAACTCTATGATTTGGCCAAAACCTGTAACTCGGTTACTGAGTTTGGAGTTAGAGATGGAGTGTCTACCAGAGCTTTCCTGTTTGCTGGAGTCAAGCTAAGATCTTATGATCTGTATCTGGACCCTAAGGTTTCTGTCCTATTTGCTGAGGTTGCTAAAGGTGGAATTGATGTGTCCTACCTACAAGGGAACACCTTGGAGATAGAGATTGAACCAACTGATCTCCTCTTCATTGACTCCAAACATACCTATTCCCAATTAAAAGCTGAATTGGCTAGGCATTCAAACAAGGTCAGAAGGTTCATTGTTCTGCATGACATGGAGAGTTTTGGTCGGGGTGGGGAAGATGGTTCTTCTCCAGGATTAGTTCAAGCAGTAGAAGAGTTCATTGAAAGATCCAAGGGATGGAAGATCAAAGAGAAGTTTTCCAACAACAACGGGTTATGGGTGCTTGAATCTCATGTCTGATTTAACCAGAAGTCTCCAAGATTACCTCCTTAATCCTTCTGATCCTAGGGCTAACTTCGATCTAGGGGTAGCCTATGAAGGGTTAAATCAGACGGCTTCTTCTTCTTCATTCTTCCTTAGAGCTGCCGAGAAAACCTTAGATAAAGATCTCCAGTATTGTGCGTTAATCAGGAACGCACGGTGTTTCGAGAAACAAGGCAAGCGTGATCTTACGGTAAAGACGTTGATCCAAAGGGCTATAGCCCTTTGTCCTACTAGACCAGAAGGATACTTCTTTCTCTCTAGGCTCTATGAGAGACAGAAGAACTATCATGATTGCTACTGTATGGCGTGTCTGGGCTTACAGAATGCTAAGGTCTTTGATCCAAGAATCCCAGAATATAACGGAGAATATCTCCTACTCTTTCAGAAGGCTATCGGGGCTTGGTGGGTTGGATTGACCGAAGAATCTAGAGATATACTGTTTGATCTTCAGATGAATTATAGTTTACCCCCTGAGTATCATAGTTTGGTTGCTAATAATCTGCAAACCTTAGGGTATCCAAAGCGAAAACTGGTCTACCAGAATTCATTCCTTGACCACCTGAGACATAAGTTTCCTGGGGTAGAAACTATTAGAAATAACTACTCACAGGTGTTTCAAGATATGTTCGTGCTTACTGTGCTTCAAGGAAAGAGGGATGGGGTGTATTTGGAGATTGGGGCTTCAGATCCTTTCTATAACAATAATACTGCGTTGTTAGAAACCAACTTTGGATGGACTGGACTCTCTTTAGAGATAGATCCAAAGGAGGTTAAGAAGTTTAAGGAACAAAGAAAGAATCCAATCTTGGAGTTAGATGCCACTAAGGTTGATTTCAAGAAACTTCTTGAACATCTTCCAGAAACCTTAGATTATCTTCAGGTAGATTGTGATCCCGATGAAGTATCATTCTCAATCCTTTGTGCCCTACTAAATAGTGGTAAACGGTTTAGAGTACTTACCTTTGAACATGATGCTTATGTAGGTGGGACTGTTCGAGAACGTTCTAGAACTCTCCTTGAAGACCACGGATATAGCCTCAGAGTCCCCAATGTAGCCTTTAATGAGAAGAATGCCTTTGAAGATTGGTGGGTACTTCCAGAGGAAGTTGGCCCAGAATTCAAAGAGTGTTCAGAAAAACCAATAAATTTTGCCATGGATGTGCTGTTCACCCAACACTGAACGAGGATTTAAATGAGCTTCCAAATTATTAGAGTTGAAGATACCGTAGATCGAGATGGTCACCCTGAAATGTTTGTTCAGGTTGAATATACCGATGTCGCCACTGGAACAAAGGTGCCATTCTCTAGGTGGTTATTTCAGGACCAGTATCAATCAGCTAAGGCTGATCCAGCGTTTTTAGACTCTTTGGTGGCTTCTTGGGAAGAGTCTACGGTTCAGGAGTACCTAATTGAGCATGGCATTCAAAATCCCAACCAGATCTCAAAGCGACAAGCACGGCTGGCTCTTCTTCAATCAGGGCTACTGGACACCGTAAATGCTGCTGTAGAGTCAGCTGGGGAAGCTGCACGAATTGAATGGGAATATGCTGATTTCATTCTGCGGGATTCCCCTTTGCTAAATTCCTTAGCTTCCTCCTTAGGCATGTCTTCTACCGACCTTGATAATTTGTTTGCCTTGGCTAGACAACTTTAATGGATTAAACCTAGATGTCTCCATTCATAATTAAAAAAACAAAGATTCGAGAACTCCCGTTTGATAATGATAACTTTACCGGGATCTCTTCAGATTGGGCCTTTGATCATGCTGCACTTACTACCGCTCATGGCATTTCAACGTTCGGGGCTACCTTGGTGGATGATGCGGATGCCCCTACTGCAAGAACAACCTTAGGGGCTCCAGGCTTTACTATCAGTGCATCAGCCCCAGCCACTCCAAATGCGGGAGATATCTGGTGGGATAGTGAATCTGGGTTGATCTATGTTTGGTATACCGATACCAATTCTTCACAGTGGGTTAGCAATGGTTCAGCTGGAAAGCCCTTCTCGTATCCTATAGATGATACCCCGGTGAATGGAGAACTTACTCACTCTATCTCTTCTAATTGGGCATATGACCATACAGCATCAGCAACCGCTCATGCCGCAGCAGCCTCTCAAGGTGAGATGGAAGTTGGTTCTGAATCTGCAATTAGATCACTTTCCCCCCTTAATGTTTCTCAAGCTATCTCGGCCTTAGCTCCAGACAGCTTTACCCGACATATCGTAGCCCTTAACTTTGGAGCATACCTCTAATGGCCGCCAATCCAATTTATCCTACCATCACTGGTCCTGTTTTAGTAGCAAAACGTCTTTCTGAAAGTGATACTAATGCTATTGTAGATGTTTATGATAATTCTTTAGGCACTGTTGCGGTAAAAATAGAATCTTTGGTCATTACCACAGATAATACTGCTGATAGAATTGTAAAGGTTTACCTCCATGACGGTGCTGTAAGTCAACTGATAGGTTCTGTGACTGTGCCTGATTTGTCCGGTACCAATGGAGTAACCGATGCAAGAGTTAATGTATTAAACACCTTAGGGGTTGCTGGGTCTGATGGCGTTCTGTGTATTTGGGTTCCTGCAGGGAAAAAACTTCAGGTTTCTTTAGACAGTACCTTAGTCAGTGGAAAATATCTATATGTAACTGGTCGTGGCATAACCTACACCTGAGTTTGATCAATGCACCCACTAAGTTATAACCCTAAGCCGGTAATTCCTTCCTTCTTAGGGGCTAAGGTTCTTTCAAATCAGTTGCCGACTATTCCAACCTGGAATCTCGCAGTGAAAATCACCGCGCCGGGCCAGACCTATACCGTGGACATCAATGCGGGTACGGAGCCAGAACTGCGCGTGGATTGGGGGGATGGTGTGGTGGAGTTCTTCACCACCACCGGGCTGAAAACGCATATTTACCGACTCGTCAAGACCCATACCGTCAAGATCAGCGGGCGGTTTCAGAGTGGCGGGAATATCCGCCTGGGAAGCAATGCAGCGGATCAGGCGCGGCTGATCGGGACCGGGGTGATCCCGTTTATTCCGGGGTTAGCGAATTTTCTGAGTATGTTTCAGAATACCGGGCTTCGTTCCATTCCGACCGATCTCTTCAGATACAATACCCAAGTTTCGACGAGCGGGTTTTATTCGACGTTCTACGGTTGCAGCAATCTCTCCGGTTCGATTCCGACTGATCTTTTTAGATACAACACGCTGGTTTCGACGAGTGGGTTCTATCAGACGTTCTACGGTTGCACCAATCTCTCCGGTTCGATTTCGACTGATCTTTTTAGATACAACACGCTGGTTTCGACGAGTGGGTTTTATTCGACGTTTCGTGATTGCAGCAATCTCTCCGGTTCGATTCCGACCGATCTCTTCAGATACAATACCCAGGTTTCGACGAGTGGGTTTTATCAGACGTTCTTGAATTGCACCAATCTCTCCGGTTCGATTCCGACTGATCTTTTTAGATACAACACGCTGGTTTCGACGAGTGGGTTCCTTCAGACGTTCTTGAATTGCACCAATCTCTCCGGTTCGATTCCGACTGTTCTTTTTAGATACAACACGCTGGTTTCGACGAGTGGGTTCCATTCGACGTTTCGTGATTGCAGCAATCTCT
>Ga0209202_1000184_pt1 | contig 67532 bp, 66 predicted proteins | sample AD_UKC032_MetaG_FD_184416 | JGI IMG/M metagenome (GOLD analysis project Ga0209202, IMG submission 184416) | Active sludge microbial communities of municipal wastewater-treating anaerobic digesters from USA - AD_UKC032_MetaG (SPAdes) (version 2) | ecosystem: Engineered > Bioreactor > Anaerobic >... | reverse complement strand
CCGACCTTCATGGACGAGACCTGGTCCTGGAATAGCTTTTTCTTGATGGCGATCTCTTTGGCGTGTCCTTCGAGTATCTCCTGCGGCAGGCCGGGCGAAGCCGCGAGCGCCGATTCCGCATCTTTCACCGCCGAGAGGAAGTCGGCGTATCCTGCGGGGGACTCCGGCACGATCACCTTTGCAGCGGTCTGTTCGACTGCCTGTTTCGCCTTGTTGATTGCGGCCTTCTCGGCTGCTTCGAGAGCTTCCTTCTTGGCCTTTTCCGCCAGTTCCTCACCGGCCGCCTTTTCCAGCGCCTTAACAAGCTGCTGCTTGTTCTTGAGCGGGCCGATGTGGTGCTTCTTCTTGGCGTCGATCAGGGTCGCGCCTTGGAGCGCCTTGTGATCGACGCCGGGTTCCAACTCGTCGAGCAGGTCGATCACGTCCTGCTTGGTCATGTTGAGGGAGACGCCCTTGGCTTTGGCCATCTCCTGCAGCTCGACCACGGTGAGGTCATGCAGCCCGCCGCTCGGCGGAATCTTCTTGAGCTGGTCCGCCAGTTGCTGCGCCTGCTTGAGGGACGCCTGTTTCTGCGCCAGGAGTTGGATCAGGTCGTCCTTGGTGCGGAGCAGGCCGATCTTATGTTCCTTGAGCTTGGCATCGAGCGCGGCTCCGGCGAGGCTGGAGTGGTCCACGCCCGGCTCCGCCGCGTCGAGCAGATGGATGAAGTCGGCTTTGGTCCGGGCGATGGAGACGCCGTTCTGCTTGGCCAGGGTCTGGAGTTGCTTCACGCTCAGAGTGTTCAGGTCGGCGATCTGTCCGCCTTCGAAGGCTGCCTTGAGCTTCGCGTCTTCCGCCGCCTTGGCCTTCGCCTGCTCTTCGATGGTCTGGGGCGGGATGATGCACGCGGCGGGTTCAGCCGCGGCTTTGGCCCCCAGCTCTCCTCCGCAGATCGCCAGGGGCCACGCGACCACACTCGTGCAGCGGCAGTTGGGATGGGCCGGTTGCTGGGGAAAGCGGTTCGTGTCGAACACCTTGCCGTCCAGCGGCCCGCAGACCGGGCAGACCCGCTCGTCCTCCATGGTCATCCATTCGAGCTTCCGAACTCCGACCTGGTCGTGGAACTTGAGTCGCCCCTGATTATGGGCGCGCAGGACCTCCGTGCGGGCGATCACCTCCATGCGGTACTGGGCCTTGGTGAACACCTTGGAACCGGCGTAGCGGAAGGACTCCGGGTCTTTCACCACGCGCCCGAGGTCGCGGACGATGTCCTCGACGCCCTTGCCGGTGGCGACGCCGCCCATCACGACACGCTTGATGCCGTCGGCCAGCTCGCGGTTGATGTCGCCGGCCAGGACCAGGTTGTAGTTGGTCATGAAATCGAGGGCATCCGTGTCCACCAGGGTGAACACTCGGGTGGCGAGCTTGTCGATACCCTCCGGGGTCAAGTCACGGTAGAAGGGAAGCTGGGCCGCGGCGAACTCGTCGATGCCGCGGTAGACGCCTTGGCGGAAGGATGTCTTGGCCGTCTTCCGGAAAAGCAGCGTCTGCTCCCGGTGCAGGCGGCTCGTGGTCTCATGGATGTCGGTTTGCAGTTTCTTGAGGCCTTCGAGAGCGGCAAGTTTGTTGTCAGGGAGGGAGCCGAGGCTCTTGTAGCGGAGGATGGCGCGGCGCACCTCCTCTTCGGCGGCGGCGAGCATCGCGGTCAGATCGGCGACCGTTTGCTCCGTATAGAGATTGCGGGCGCGGACGCTTTTCTCCGTGGCCAGGCGGATGGCCTCGGCTTGGGAGAGCGGACGTTCTGCCGCGAGCGCACCGATCATCCCCCGCACTCCCGGCACGCTGCCTGCCGGGACGTCGGTTCCTTCTCCCGGTCGGAGCCGCGTTCCATCGCGGCGGTCTTCGGGTCGAAGAAACGGCAGACCGGTGTATCGAAGGTGGTTTCGTTTCGTTGGACCCGGCAGTGGTTGAGATCGCCGTCGAAATGCGCGCAGTCGTCGCAGACGGCGGCGACGCTTGCGCGGGCGAACGGTCCGGCCCACGATGCCTCGGCGCGGCTCCCAGCCGGGTTCTTCGCCGGGTCGAGGCCGAGCATCTCCTGCGCCGTCTCGACGCCCATGATCCCGGCCGTCACCATATCGACGATGGGCTTGATCTGCTTTTCGTCGAGCATGTCCACCGAGCGCTTCTCGGTCTCCCGGTTGGCGGCCTCGATGTCAGGGTCGAGGTCCATCTTTAGTTGCAGGCTCGAACGGCTGATGAGCTTGCGGTCGTAGAGCTCGATGAGCAGGCGCTTGAAATCGACTGCGTCCGAGGGATCGAGGTCGTTGAACAGGAACTGGAGCGTCTTGTCTTCCCAGCCTTTGAGCTCCAGCCAGTCGTTGAATATCCAGTTCAGGATGATCCGGGCTGCCTGCTTGATCTCCCGGATCATCACCAGCATCTTCTGGAGGCTCACCGAGGCCGTGGCGAAGTTAGGGCCGTCCCCGGTCACCAGCGACCGCGAGAGGCCAAGCGCCACGACGATGTCCTCCTTCACTTCCTTGACCTTGTCCTCGACGTTGAGGACCTGCCCCTCGGTGCCATGGGTCTCGACCGTGACGTAGAAGGGGACGACCAAGCCGCTCTTGAGGTCCATCTTGTTGACCATGTCCCGAACCTGTTCGAGCATCTTCTGGTCGGGCATGACCATCTTCTGGCCGAACGCGCCGCCGACTTTGAGAAGCCTGAAAGGCGTGGCCCAGCGCTTGGCGATGGCCTGTTCGGCCCGGCGGTAATCGCGGAGGAGTTCGATGGACTGGAACGCGGGAAGGACGAGCGAGTTGCCCCGTGGCGAGAAGGCCGGCGCGTCCCACTTGAGGTGGAGCACCTGCTCCACCGGTAGGTCCAGCCCCTCGTCCGCGGCGGGATTGTCTTCCGGCGTCTGCCGGGCTTCGACGAGCCGCCCTTGGGCGTACTTGACCTTGACCGAAACAGGGTTGACGCAGACCAGTTCCTCCAGGTCCTTGCCGTCCTTGGTGTAGCGTTTGAATCCGACGGCGTCGCCTTTGACCAGGAGTTGGAGAATCATGTCCTTGACGAACTCGGAGACGCTCAGGCGGTCGGCGACATCCACGGCCTCCCACTTCACCTTCTCGTCATCGCCCGCGATCTTGATTTCTTCGCCCACGGCGAAGGTGCGCCAGGAGTTGACGCAGTTCTTCACCAGCGGCTCTTCGAGGTAGTACTCCCAGGCCTTACGCGCCCGGTCCTCCCAGGAGGCCGGGATCGCTTCGGAGGCGTTGACCTTGCTGAACACGGACGGGTCCAAGGCCGCGGCGGCTGCCAGAGGAACGAGCACCAGACCGTCCGCTGAAAGCGGCGTCGGCTCAGCGCCCGATCCGGATGCCGGGCTGTCGGGTGTCGAGTTGCTTCGTGTTTCCACCGGGGTCCTCTCGGTTTCTTGCCCTTGTGGGCGCGACATTCGCGCCGTGTGGCGGGGAAAGCCCGCTCCTCGGGATATCTACCGGAGGCGGGGAAGGAACGTCGGTGGGCGGGACACAGCAGGGCTTGGACGCTTCCAGGGTACGAAAGGGGGCGCGTCATCCCGGATCAGATAAACACCGGCTCGGTCGTCAGGGGCACCAAGGAAACCGTCTCCTCGCCCACTTGGTTGAGGGTGGACTGCTCCCGGGCCAGCATGGCGCAACGCACGGCGTCGATGACATGGTCATTGCCCTTTGAGTAGACGATGCGCCCGTCGTGCAGCGTGTAGGTGTGGGTGGTGAACTGATCCTCGATCTCCAGGTCCTCGATAGGGAACACGAGCTGACGTCGCTGGAGCGCCCCGGCGATAAGGCTGGTCATGAATTCCTTGGTCCGCTTCCTGACCTCGTGGCCGTCGCGCACGGCCAGGGTGGTCATACCCCCGAATTCGTAACCGCGTAGCCGCCCCTGGAGAGCCAAGTCCTTGTACTTGTCCAGGGTCAGCAGTTCCTGCACGACGGCCATTCCGTTGCCGCCGTTGTCCACGCCGATGCCCGCGGCTGTGTAATACCGGTCCAGAAGAGCGACGGTCTGGGCGATGTGGGGATAGGCCACGTGCTCCATACGGACCCGCAGGACCAGTTTGACGATCCTGCGCTCGGGCAGTTCGATCTCCTGGAACACGACGATCTCCGTCGGGTCGTTGGTGTAGCCCAGATCTCCTCCGATCCAGAAGACGCCGGTCCGCGGCATGAGATTGAGCAGCATCTCCAGGCGGTCGTGAGATTCCTCCTCGGTGGCGCAGCCGCGCAGTTCCTCGCCGGTGACGACGACCTTCTGGTACTCGACCACATCCTGTCGGCAGAGATTGAGGTGCTCGATGTTGAACGCGCCGTAGGAAGGCTTGCCGTGTTCGCCGGCCACCTCGTGCTGCCAGCCCGCGCTGTCCCGCCCGCCGTAGAACTCCAGCAGCTCGGCCTCGCGCTCCTGGGTCCACGCCGGGTGCAGCCAGGAAGGCCAGCGGAACACCCGGAACTGGGTCGAGCCGGTCAAGCGGTAATAGGTCGTGTCACGCAGCCCGTTGGGCGTCGAATAGATGCGCAGTCTGCCGCCCGACTTCAGGCACTGGCGAAGGGCTTTCCAGGCCCGCTCGGTGAGCCACGCCCCTTCGTCAACCCAGACCCGGTCCACATGCAGCGAGCGGAAAGCATCGCCGTAAGCCCCGGCGGGACGGAAGTAGAGGATCGCGCCGTTGGTGAATTCGAGCCGGAAGTATGGTTTGCGGTGAATCTTGGGCTTGCCGTATTTGGTGAGAGCCACACTGACCATGAGGTCCGGGTTGGCGTCGAGCTGGAACTCGATCTCCTCGATCAGCGTGTCGAGATGCCCTTGGTGGGGCGCGGCGACGAGTCCCTGGCAGCCGCGGTTGGTGAAGGCGAAATGCAGGGCATCGGTGGTGATGCAGACGCTCTTGCCCACATCGCGCCCGTCGAGGTGGATGATATTCTTGTCCGGGCAGAGCAGGTCTTCCGCCTGGTGCGGCCAGTAGACCCGTTGTCCCCCATCGCGGTTGCGCAGGTATCCCTGTCCCCAGAGGACTGGGTCCGCCAGGGTCTCCGCCAGTTTGCGCTCCTTGGCGGATATCCGGGCCATCAGGGCAGCCTCGACCTCAATGCCGACCCGAGGACCGTGCCGACGATCTCGGCCAGGATGTGCTGGACGGCGAGCATCCCTTCGCGGTCGCGGATCACCCCTTCGATATCAGCCGCGGCTTGATCGAGCTCCTCCCACTCGGGGTAAGCCTGCCGTGCGGTATCGAGCCGGGCCAGGGCATCGTCGATCTTCCCGGCAGCCAGCTCCGCACCGATCTCGACCAGTTGCCGTCCAGCCTCGCGGACGGCCTCGCTGTTCCGTTCCAGGATTTCCTTCATTGCTTGTCCCCCTCCGGCGTTTTTTCCTGCCCCGATGCCCAACGGTCCAGGGCGTCCAATACCTCGGCCAACCGGTCACCGATGCCGGCCAGGCGCTCCCGGTCCGGGTGCTCCGCGTCGGCCAGGGCCTTGTTGGCCTCTGCCACGTACTCCGGCATGTAGCGGTTCGCCGTGTGAATGGCGTCCTGAATCCGCTGGGGCGGCCTGGCAGCGGCGCAACCCAACAGGGATGACGCCAGACTCGCTGCCAACAGCGCCTTCAGGATCGTTTCGACCTGTCTTCTCATGATTCCCCTCCCGGCCCGCCCGGGGCCTGATTGTTTCTCTGGAATGTGCATGGAACGCCTTGACTTCCGGCGCACACGAAGCCTGTATGTGAATGTGCGTAGAGCCTTGATTTACAAGGACTTGAGCCGTTTGAAAGGAGGTGCCGAATGCGCGTTTTCGACGCCGGGACCATCCGGTCCGGGAAACCTGAACTCAACAAACGAAAGGAGAACAAGTCATGAACGAGACCCTGCATCAGGCCGCCCAGGCCTATGTGGAACACCTGCGGACCCAGGGGAAGAAGGAGCGGACGCTCTACACCTACGGCAAGGACTTCGAGCAGATCGAGGCCTTCTTCGGTGCGGAGCGCAAGCTGTCCAGCGTCCTCATTCCGCACGTGGGAAAATTCTTCAAGTCCGATGCGCTGCTCAAGCTGCCCAACGGGCGGGAGCGCTCCGTGCCCACGGTCGAAAAGACCAAGCGGGTGCTCCGCATGTTTCTGATCTGGGCCAAGGATACCGGCCGCATCGACAAGCTGCCCCTGCCCAAGGACACGCCCATGGGCCGGAGCGCCAAGAAAGGAGGAGAGCGTAATGACGAACACGACGCCATCGAGTCTCCGGCTGCTGAGCAGTCCTGAGCCTTCCAGCGCGCGGCCCGGTTTCACCGACGCATTGGAAGCCTTCGGCAGGAGGCTCGCAGCCGAAGGGCGTTCGGAGAACACCATCAGCGCATACCTGCGCGACCTGTCGTACTTGTCAGAGGCGCTCCTCCGGAGACATCCGGGAATCGTGCCGGACGAGGTGACCAACGCCATGGTCGACGAGGCGTTGACCTCACCGGAGGTGACGACCTCGGCCGGAGGCGGCGTCCGGTCGCCGGCGTCCATGCACCGGTTCAAGGCGGCCGTCCGGTCGTTCTTCACCTGGGCCGAGCGGAACGAAATCGTCCGGGAGAATCCGGCCGGGTCGTTGACCCTTCGCAGGCTTCCCCGGACTCCCCCCAAGTTTCTGACCGAGGCCGAGAAGCGCCGTCTGCTCAAGGAACTTCGCGGCAGGGCATCCTCGATGGCAGTCCGGGACCGCGTCATCATCGAGGTCTTCCTCGGGACCGGCATCCGGCTGCAGGAACTCGTCGACCTTGACATCGAGGACGTGGACCTCGACGCCAAGCATCTCCGCGTGCTCGCCAAGGGCTCCGTCCCGCAAGTGAAGTTTCTAAAGTCCACTCTGCGCTCCCTCCTGCGAAGTTACCTGGTCGAGCGCCGACGCCGGGGCGACGGCGAATGCCGGGCGATGTTCCTCTCCAACCGCGGGGAGCGGCTCTGCGAGCGGCAGGTGGCCAGGCGGCTCGAGTATTGGCTCAAGGCCGCGGGCATCGACAAGAAACTCAGTCCGCATGCGCTGCGGCATACCTTCGCCACCCACCTCTACAGCCGGACCGGAGATATCCTGGTGGTCCAGCGGGCCCTTGGGCACCGGGACCTGTCGACAACCCAGGTCTACACCCACCTTGTGGACGGCGCGCTGGAGGACGCCCTCGAGCGCCTCTGATCCGCCGCCGACCATGGAAGCCAAGCGGTCCACCTGGGCCGCTTTTCCATTCCCGCCTTCGGACAGGCAATGACAGAGGAAAGAGACAGTCAGCCTACAGTCGCGTCCCCGAACACATCCGCAGGCAATGATGCGGGCAGCATCGGAGCCTTCGGGAGCCGGGCGGAAGCATTGATTGAGAGAACCTTCCGCCGACCGACGGCCTCGGAATGTCAGAGAACACGTCTTATCCGACATTCCCAGGCCGGGGGTGGCCGCAAGTCCGCGTGTTTCGCAGGTCGCTGCATGGCGGGCGGTGGTGTTATCCGACCTCATTTCCGTGTTTTCCCTTTCGGGGTCGTTTTCCGGGCCGGTTTCTTCTGCGACGACGCCAGCTTCTCAAGCAGAGCCGTGGCCCACTCAGCCGGCGTCGTCTCCGGTCCCTGGGATGCCTCGCCCTCACGGGCGATCTTGGTGGCCTTGAGGTCCTTGAGGTGACAGCGGATCATCCGGTCCAACCGCTCGGCGGCGTCCCAGTCGCCGGACTCCTGAGCGCGGCCCAGCTTGAGGAAATAGACCGCCACCAGCTCGACCTGCATGAAGTCCGAGCTCTTGTTGAACACGAAGTCCTGGTAGAGTTGGCCGATGATGGCCTCGAAGAGCGGACGCTCCTCCGGAGAGAGAAAGCGGTCGGCGTAGATGCCGTGGCGCAGGCTGTTCTGGTTGCCCGGAGCCGCGCCGCTGCCGGTCCGAGCCTTGGCGGTCTTGCGGACCTCCTGCTCGGGCGCGGCGTTGCGGTGCCAGCGTTTGAGCTGACCCGCGTCGTGTTTTCCGATCCTGTCTTGGGCCTTGTCGTCTGCCATGATCACCGCGTTTTTCGTTTCGGCATCTCGGGGTTCGGGGCGGAAGGCGAATTTCGCCCTCTTCAGGGGAAACCCCCTCGATATCTACCGGAGCGGATCGCGATGCGTCGGAATGGATTCCTCGCGGCTCTGAGCCACGATCTGGCGCACCCGGCGGGGTGTCACGCCGGAAAGCCGAGCGATCTCGCGGGTAGGCACGCCTTGTCCCTTGAGCGCCAGCACGAGCTTGCGGCGTTCCTCGTAGAAGCCCACGTCACTCGGCACCCAGAGGAGACCGGTGAAATGCTGCCGGACGGTGTCGAGCACCTCGGACGGCAGGACATCCCTGGCATTGGCGTAGGGCCGTTTCATGTTTCCGGATTCGTTCTCTTGAGCCATGGTTGATCCACGTCGGGGTTGTGAAAACGAAGACGGTTCTCCCGCGGTGGCGGGCCGACGATCTCGATGTACTGCCGGGTCACTTCGCCGATGCGCTCGTTGTAGCCGACGAAACAGACGAGTCCGAAATCTTCGCCGCAGGGGAAGCGGAACCGTCCCCGGTTCTGATAGAGCCGCGCCTCGGACCAGCCGAGGGAGAGCGCCTGGTCGCGGATGGCATCGACCTTGTCGATGGCCGATTGCGGGACCTTCTCCGTAAAACGCCACTCCCCGTCCTTGGGGTAAAGGTATTGCTCAATATCCGGCGCAGGGGGACATGCAACCGGAGGGACGGGTGCGGCACAAGCGGGACGACTCTGGGCTGCCGGGTCAATCGCCGGCGGAGGATAGGTCTTGGAATCGAGGCTCCGAACGGCGGCGAGAAGCTCGTTCTCACCGAAACGTGCGACAGCCCAGGCATGGATGTCGTTGAAGCGGGTTCGCAATCCGTCGAAGGCGGCGCAATCGAGTCGTCCTGCCTCCAGCGCTTTTTTGGCCAGCGCCATCTTGTGCCGGAGCCAAGCGTAGTATTCCGGGTCCAGACGGCGATAGCAGATGCCGTCCATGCCCACGTCCCGCGCGAAGTATCGAGGTTTGTCGGTTTCCCAGGAGTCCAGGTTCGTGGCCGCATAGAGGGCGGTGCCATCGGAATCGACGGTTTCCTGGGGATCGTTGCGCTCTGGTACTTCGGCTGTCTCCGGCCTGGAGACATCGACCGATGGGTTGCTCGTATCGACCGGGGCCGATCCTCCGGCGGTCTGTTGCATCATGAGTTCGAGAAGGCTCACGTTCCCTGCTCCAATCGGGTGGTTTCCGTTTCATGGGATACCTACCGGAGCGGGGTCCGTGCCGTCGGGATGCGAAGGTGCGAAGGTCGATGAATGCGGCTCGAACCTTCGCAGGAGCCTTCGCAGTGCTGTAGATGATTGATATTGCTGTTAGATATGAAGAAGGAAAGAGAAGGTGCGAAGGGTACCGGGAGAATCACTCCCGTGCGGACCGAAAAAACAATCGGTGGTCCGTCGGGAGACACGGGGTCACGGCATGCGGTATTTTTTTCTGAGTAAGGGGGGTGAACCCCTGAAACCCTTCGCACCTTCGCAGTGTCGGCGCAACAGCTTGATATGACGAGGTATACGGGTGCGAAGGTCCTTCGCGGTTTGCGAAGGGTACCCTTCGCACAGGGGAGCGGCATCAGGGGAAAGGATCAGACGAGGTAGGTGATGTCGTAGGTGGCGGTGCGCCGGACGGAATGCTCCGACCGGTTGACGGCGATCTCGAACCCGGCTTGTCGGATGGTGTCCAGGTCGTTCGAGAAGCGTTGGGCGAACTGCTGCACTGAGTTCATGCTGAAGGACAGGCCGAAATCCTTGGACAGCCGTTTGACGGCCACGAACAGGTCGCGGGCCAAAGCGCCCTCGACGGTCGTCTCGTTCCGGAAATCGATCTGGTAGCGTTCGAGGAAGGCCGCCTTGTTGGTCTTGGCGACGTTCAGTGCGGTGCTCTCCCGGTCCGCTTCGAGCGCGTGCCGGTAGGCCTTGAAGAGCGCCGCCAGGCAGGTGGCGATGGGATTGGACTCGCGGGCGGTCTCGAGGCTGACGCTGTTGAGCGTGGCGATCCGGCCCACAAACTGCGGATGGAGTTCTTCCAGCGCCCGGTCGATCACTTCCTGCTGTTCCCCGGCGAGCATCATCAGGTACATGAGGCTCAGGTAATCATTGCATCGCCTTTTGCTGTGGTTTCCGAGGCTCCGGTGCAGAAGCCGCATCACCTTCTCTTGAGCGCCGGCCCGGAGCATGGCCAGCAGGTGGCTCGTGCGCTTCATCAGGGAAGAGACGATCAGATCGCGGTGCTCCCGGAGCGCGGCCAGGATTTTGGCCTCGAGGAAACAGTCGCTTGCCTGCTCGTCCATATCGAAGCGGATGATAAACGAGCGGGACAGGATTTCGGCGAGCTCCCCTCCCAGAGGTTCGATGCCCGTGGTGTTGAGCAAGCACTTGGTCCGCTCGATGACCGTCTCGGTGTCCGTGCCGCTCTTGCGCTTTTCCTTGGCGATGCCGGTGATGCTGGTCAGGATGAAGGTCGTCAGATCCTCGGTCATCTGTTTGACCTCGATGTTGTCGAGGACGATGAGCGGGTTCTGCGAGCCGTCGGTGTAGTTGGCCGCATCGGTGCTTTTCTTCTGTTGGGGCTCGCCATAGAGCAGGGCCGAGATCAATTTACTCGCGGTGGTCTTTCCCGAGCCCGCTGGCCCTTCGAACCGGGTCATGGGCCTCGTGCCGGCGAAATCGATCAGGAGAAAGCAGGAAAGCCATGAGAGGATCAGTACCCGATCCCCCGGTGCGCAGGTGAGATTGTCGAGCAGCAGCTCCACCAGGAGCCGGTCGGCTTCCGCGGGATCGGCGTCGGCAAGGAAGCGGATCGGTGCCATCTTCCGCGAACCGTCCAGGATGACGCCGTCCGCGTTGCCGCCGTTCTTGAGGATTTCGACTCCCTCCGGAGTGATCTTGGCGATCTCGTGGTCGGTGTTGTTCAGGTTGAAGTAGACCGTTTCCCTGGCCACGTCCGTGTGAAGCCAGGAAAAATGCTCCCGCACCTGTCCGCGCTCCACCGCCAGGTTTGACAGCACCTCGTAAAACGTGCGGCCGCCGCCGGTGGTCTGCACCATCCCGGTGTGCTTGTACATGAGCGACGCGTAGAGCCGCTTGCGGCCGCGGTCCGGCGTATCCATCCACAGGATCGTGTCTTCGAAGAACATGAACGGCTCGCCCTGGGGCGTGCGGAAGAACCGGGCTCCGTTGGCCGCGAACCAATCGTAGGCAGCCTCGGCGGCGAGCGTGAAATCGGGCGCGCCGCGCTCCTCTTCGGTGGCGAGCAGCACCTCCTCGATGCGCGCCCGGCACGATCCGGGAGACGCATCCGATGAGCGCTTTTCCCGCTTTCGTTCCTGCCTGGCCTGGGACCTCTGCTCTTTCTGCACCGCCCGTACTTGGTCGCGCAGCGTGGCCAGCGAGAGTCCCGTTTTGCCGTACCGCTCCTGAATGAGTTTTAGATGGCGGTTCTGCTCAAGCGGGGTGAGGTATGCGGCTTCGCGCAGAATCGGTTCGAGCAGCCGGTTGCGCTCCTCCTCCGAGACGTCAGTCGGCAGATGGGAGATCCCGAATTCCAGGGGCGTCTCGGCCTTCGCCAGCAGATCTTCGAAGTCTTGGGCCGAGTGACCCGCCACGAAGTAGTCGTTGACGTCGATTTTTGCTTCGGAGAGCAGGCGCTCGGCCTCGCGGATTTCATCCGGGGTCCGGCCGTCGAGGCGCTTGGTCAGTTCGCGGGTTCCCACCGCGGCGTCGAGACCGAAGCGCTCCCGCAATTCCCGGCGGGCGTTCTCGCGTCTTTCGTCCAGGGGGAGAACCGCAAGCCGGGTCTGTATGCGGTGCTCGGAAAGGACCGCTGCCGTCTTGAGCGCGCCGTTCAACCCGGCCTGAGAAATCTCGTTGTCCTGGCAGACGTATACCGTCTTCACGTTGCGAAGACGCGGCAGAAGCCGCTCCCAATCCGCTTCGCGGATACGGACAGTTACCGGCGACACCGCCGGGAAGCCATGTTCCATGAGCGAGATGCAGTCGGTTACGCCCTCGGTGATGATCAACCGCTCCGGGTCGACGAGCAGACAGTCCTCGTTGTAAAGGTGGCTGTTGTCGATGCACGGGGCTATGTGCTTGCGGGTGTTTTCGTCGTGGACCGGGAGCTTCTTGTATTTTCCTTGTTCCCATGGCTTGTCAGGCGTCCACGGTGTCTTGCGTCCGATCATGAAAACGACGCGGCCGCGGCTCCAGTAGGGAAACACGACGCGCCGGTCGAAGAATGGATCAAGTCCGTCTTGGTTGGTGGGACGGAACGCGCCGGATGCCGCCAAATCCCGCGGGGAGAAACCGCGTTCCTTGCAGGTCAACTTCCGGACGATTCCCTCGTCGCCGTCGTTGTCCGCATAGCCGATGAGGAGCCTGTCGACCGTCTCCGCGGACAGGCCGTATTTGGACCGAAGCCATTCGAGGACCTCGTGGTTGTCCTTGAGCCGCCCGTGATAGTGTTCCGCCAGGGCCGTCAGCACCTCATGGACCCGCAGTTCGACCAGCCGCTGGGCCTCCGCTTCCGCCAGTTCCTCGGGCGAGAGTCCGTGCTTGGCCAAAGACGGCAACCCAGCCTTGGCCGCGAGGAAATCGCGGGCATGCTGATGGCTCTCCGGCATGGGGCCGGACTGTCCTCGCGTCACCTGGCCCGATTGGATGAACTCCACGAGCTGGAGCACGTCGCCGCCGACGCCGCAGCCGAAGCAATACCAACCCTGCTTGTCGAGCATGACATGAAGGGACCGGTGCGATTGGCTACTGTGGTTCGGGCAGTCGCATTGGAGCAGGCGGTCGGATTCATGCAGGATGTGAGCGCCGAGCAGTTCCCGCGCGACCATACCGATGTCGACCTCGGTGATCCGCCGGTAATACTCCCTCACGTTGTCCTGACGTTCGAATGCCATGTGCGCTCCGCTCCAAGAATGTCCATTCGCTACTGACCGGTCGTCGCGGGAACACGGGATTCCTCAAGGCGACCTGCATCCAGCAGGAGGGAGAGGAACGTTCGGCGGTCGTCCTGTTTCCTCTTTCTGGCGCAGTTCGAGATGCCCCAGCGGTCCCCGACGAGGACCGTCGTCTGTCTGGCCCGCGTGACGCCGGTGTAGAGAAGGTTCCGGTGGTGCATGAAGGAGTGGGCCTTGTGGACCACCACCACGGCGCATGGAAACTCGGAGCCCTGCGCCTTGTGGATCGTCAGGGCATAGGCGAGTTGGATGTCCTGCAGGTTGGGCGAACCGGCCTCGATCTCCACCGGGATGCCGTCGAAGTCCACGCTCAGAGAGCCGTCGCGGCCGACGTGGAGAACCACGCCCATCGCGCCGTTCATGACACCGATCTCGTAGTTGTTCCGGGTCTGGATGACCTTGTCATGTGCGAGAAACTTGGGCCTGCGGCCCGGGGGCGTCGGGGGTGCTTCGACATTCCAGAGTCTGCGCTGCACCAGACGCTGCAGCTCGCAGTTGAGATCGCGTGTGCCCAGCGGGCCCTTGTGCGTCGGGGTCAGAAGCTGGACATCGGTCAACAGGTCGAACCCGAGACGTTCCACGAGCACATTTTCGAAGAGGTCCAGTACGAACCGCTGCGCGTCCCATTGATCGGTGAACTGATCCACCACGTACCAGGCGCGGCGGCCGGATGGTTCGGCTTCGCTCGTCTTGCGGACCTCGCCGTTCAAGACGGCGATGCTGTTCTCCTTCAGGATGCCGGCCTGCCGTACCACCTGGTCGAGGAGCACCGTGGGAACCATCCGCGACTGGACCAAGTCCCGCAACAGATTGCCCGGTCCGACGGGAGGCAGTTGGTTGTGGTCTCCAACCAGCACCACGGCGGACCGCTCAAGGTCGATGCTCTGGAAGAGGTGCCAAGCCAGGGGCACATCCACCATCGAGACCTCGTCGACGATAATCACGTCGGCGTCGATGGGATCGTCCGGTCCCCGGGCGTAGTCTTTGCCGTTGAAACCCAGCAGCCGGTGGATCGTACCCGCTGGATGGCAGACGACCTGTTCGAGACGCTTAGCGGCCTTACCCGTGGGTGCGGCCAGGATGACGCGCAGTCCCTGTTCTTCGTAAACGCCGGTTATGGCGGATACTGTGAAGGTCTTGCCGCTGCCCGCTCCGCCGGAGATGAGCGAAATCGAATGACGAAGTGCGGTGACGGCGGCCTGCCGCTGGCCCGCGTTGAGCTGCGGCGCGGTTTCAGCGACCATGTCGGGCAGGCGGTCTCGGTCGGGGAAGTGCGGGTTGGGCACTCCGCCGTTTCGGAAGACCTTTGCCAGGTCCTCCTCCATCGCGCGGATTTCGGGCTTGGCGACGAGGAACCTCCCGCCGTGGGAGACGCAGACCAGGGCTTTCTCGTCGATGAGCCGGTCAAGCGCCTGCTCGATGCGGTCGCGGCTGTCGAGAACGTCCATGACCAGCAGCACGTTGGCTTGGTCGACCAACTCCTCGAACTCGATCCAGCAGTCTCCTTGATCCAGCGATTCGTTCACGCAGTGGAGAACACCAGCCCGGATACGCGCAGGGTCGTCTTTGACGGTGCCCATCTTCCTGGCGATCTTGTCCACGCGTTTGAAGCCGAAACCGCGGACCTCGCGCACGATGATGTAGGGATCTGCCTTGAGCAGGCCCAACGCGTCGTTGCCGAATTTCTTGACCAGGCTCGTCACCTGGTGATGGGTGAGATCGAAGGCGGCCAGCCAGGTGATCGCCTTGTTGGTCTCCCGCGTCTTGAGCCACTCCACGCGGAGCTTCTGTACGGCATCCGGCGACAGCCTTGCAGCCTCGGCGATTTGTCCGGGATCGTCGGTGATGATCCGGTCGAAATCATGACCGAAGCGTTCGGCGATCAGACGGGCTTTGACCGGGCCAATGCCCTTCATCTCCGGGTGGTTGGCCAGGTAGTTGGCGAGACCGTCGGCGTCCAGGTCGAGGTCGTATTCCATGCCATCGACCTCGAATTGGCGGCCGTACTTCGGGTGTGTCACCCAGCGGCCGTTCAGCACGACCGGTTCGTTCTCACGGGTGAAGAGCCGCCCGGCGAACTGCACCTCGTCGCCGTCGGCCGTCGTGAGACGGCCTGCGGAAAACCGCGGTCCGGCGTAGAAGACCGTCTCGACTCGGCCGCGGACGGTTACGGATTGGTTGTTTGATCTTGTTCGCATCGTCTCGATACCTTCCGGTGATACCTGTGTAGAAATTCCTCCACGAACCGGCAGGCAGCCTGCCGGTCGGAGCAGAAAAACACCGGGATGCCGAAATCGACGACGATGGAAAGCAGTGCCCCCAGGACGGCGTTGGGATGCGCTCCGGAGCGGTAGCGGCCTCCGAGGATGTCCCGGAGGTCCGCTTCCACCACGACGCACGCGGCGTCGTACTCGCAGAGACGGCGCAGCTCCCTGGTGAACCGCTTGCGGGATCGGATGACGGTGGAGACGAAATCCTCGAGAGTCTTTCGCTCCACCGCCACGGAATCCTCATGCCCCTCGACGGAGTAATCCCCGGCGGGGAGGGCGCGGCGGACGACCTCCGTGCAACCGGATTCGAAGGTGTAGGGTTCCTGCTCCCGCGTGTCGACGACGACGGTGACCCGGTTCACGTCAGAACGGGGCCAGGGCGTTGCGCGCCGCCGAGTCGTATTCGTCTCCGCCGTCTTCGAGCACGATGCGCCGGTTGATGTAGACGTTCTCGTTCTCGCCGCGCGTGCGCTTGGTGATCTCGAGCTTGACGTTGATGAGCTTCTCCAGGTTGGCCGGAAGCTCGGAGAGCTTGTCCAGGTTCAACCCGCAGGTGTGCAGGTCCGTCTTGAGCCACTTGATGTTTTCGCGGGTGGCCATGACGTTGTTGCGCCACAGGAGCCTGCCCCGGAACTTCGGGGCGAGGATGCGCAACGTCCACTTGAGCATGGGGTTTCCCGAGGTTTGGGCCCGGGTCAGTTCCACCCGCTCGACGTTCACCTGGTACTTGCCGTCCGGGATGGTCTCGAACTCGCGTTCTTCGACCTCGGCATGCGCGAAATCGTCGTCGAACTGTGCGAGGTCAATGTCCTCGGTGCCGCGGGGCTCGTCGAAATGTCCGTAGTCTTCGTTCTGCATGGTCTGTTCCTCCATCTATGGGGTTTATTTACCGGCGGGTGCGGGCTTCTTGTCCTGCCCGTCCCCCGGTGCCGGCACCGACCGCGGGGCACTCGCCCTCGGCGCGGCCGCCGGCCTGTTGAATGCTTCAATGAAAGCCTGGAAATTGAGGTCGATGGTTTCGGGAAGCCTTCCCGTGCGGTCGCCCGCCTCGTAATGCGGGCTGGGCTTGGTGCGCATGACGCGGCGGTAGACCGGTTTGCCGCTCTCGTCGCTCGTCACTTCCAGGTCGCAGAAGAGGATCAGGTCGACCATGCCCAGCACGATCTTTCGGGCCTTGTCGGGGAGCGTCGGGATGATGCGGATGTACTTGCCGGTCCGCGTCTCGATTTCCTTTTCCTGGGAGTGGGATACAAGGACGAGTCCGTAGGGCAGGAAGGCCAGCTTGGTCAGGACACGGTGAAACTCGTTATTGATCAGCGCCCAGCCCTTGCCGTAGCCGAGATCGGATTCGTGTTCGATCTTGAACTTCGTGCAGATGTAATCGCTGCACATCCGGTAGGCGTTGTCGACCGTGTCGAGAATGACGGTCTTGTAAGGATGCTTGCCCTCGGCGATTTCGCCGCAGGCGGCGAGCAACTCTTCCCAGTTCCTGATGGGGACTTGAAAGACATCCAGTGAATTCAGCCCCGGTTCGGTGGCGAGAAACAGCGCGCCTTCGGACCGGGAACACCAGGTCGATTTGCCGATCTTGCTCGGGCCGTAAACCAGCACCGTCAGATCGGCGTGATCTTGCTTGGGGGGACTTTTCTTCGTAGGCAACATGTCGGTTCTCCTTTTCTATGGGGTCCTCAAAAAGCCGAAGCCTCTTCGAACGAGGTCTCGTCCCGCAGCTCTTCGTGCGGGGGGACTTTGCGGTAAAAGTTCTCGATGACGTTGGTGCTGCCGTCGGCGCGGCAGAGCGGGAAATAGGCGCATGACCGGCGGTAGTGGAAACAGAAGGCGGTGTTCTGGTAGAAAACGCCGCGCCGGCGAGCGTCGAGAAAGGCCTGGGTCAGTTCCCAGAGTTCGGACTGCAGGGTCTCGAATCGGTCGCGGGAGAGATAAAGCATCTCCCGGTGGAACATGCCCGGCTCGGTGTATTTGGCGGCCAGCCGCTCCTGAAACTCGTCGTCGCTTTCCGGAAGCCTGCGCTTGGCGCTGCTCTTGCCGGTCTTGGACTTGGCGATCAGATCGGCCCGCCGCGCCTCGAACTCGGCCTCGGTTTCCCCGCGTCCCTGTTGCAGACGGGCCTTGACCAGGATGTTGTAGAGGACGCCCGCGATGCGGATGCCGAGTGTCTGTTCCACGTATCGGGAGTAGAGGACGATCTGGAAGTCGGTCCAGAGCCGCTCCAGGTAGTCCGCATCAACCTGCGAGGCGGTCTTGTGCTCGATCAGGAAATGCTCGTCGCCGATCCTGACGACGCCGTCCACCTTTCCGGCCAGCACGAAGCTTCTGGATGAAGCGCCGGTGGCCGGGTTGACGATGCTCCCCTCGAAGGTCTTTTCGAGGACGACGACATCGAACTCCTCGCTCGCATAGCAGGCCGCGTAGCCTTTCATCATCGCTGCGGCCAGATGCCAGTCCCTCTTCTGGTCTTCCTCTTGTGCGCGGTTGGGGTAGGTCCGGTCGATGAAATCGAGGACGGGCCCCAGGTCCCTGCCGCCGTGCCAGATTTCCAGGCACTTGCGGATCACCGTGCCGAAGGCCAGGTTGTGGTCCCGTTCCAGGGGAACCAGTTCCTGGATGTAGCGCCACTCGCATGCCTTGCGGCAGTTGCGGAACAGGCTCCACATCGAATAGGTGGTGGTCGTTTTTGCTTCCATCAGGCGGCCCCCGTGGCTTTGAGTTCGGGGCCGATCACTGGGCCGTCACCCACGCGTTCGACTTTGAAAGCTTCTTCGCCGAACTCTCGGGTGAGAAAGCCGGTGAAGATGCGGGCGATGGCGCGGCCGACCTCGGTCGCTGCATCCACGACGCAGGAGCGCTTGTGCGAATCCAGGCAGAAGGACGCGTCCAGCCGAACCAGCGACCGGCCGTGAAGGCTCTCGGCGGCGAGCACCGCCAGGAGCAGAGACTCCTCGATGTCCCGGATCGGGACCTTGGAGTCGAAGTTGTATCGGTAAAGTTCTCGGTTCATGATCTTGCCTCCATTCCGTTCAGTAAGGTCTGTTGGAGTGCGCGCCCGGGCCGGATGCTTTCGGCGACCTCTCGGACGCCTTCCATGCATCCGACCCGGTCAATACCTACCGGAGGCGGACCCGGACCGTCGGACGATCAGAGGTAGTCCCTCAGTCCGGCGTCTTCGAAGATCGCGCGCAGCTTGTTGATGGACTCGTAGATCGTCCCCCGCGGAATCCCGGTGTCGCGGGAGATCTCCGTGACGGTGTCGGTATCGAGACGCCGGCACAGTTCACGCAGCTCGGGCGGAAGCTTCTCGATTGCTTTGCGAACGTCGAGGGAGAGATCGCGCAACTCGGAGGCAGGGCGTGAAAGTCTGCCCGTGCGGCGCAGGTAATCCTCCTGATCGATGGTCTCCATACGCTCGACGGAGCCGCCTTCCTCGTCTTCCAAGCGGTCGTTGAGCGAACAATTGCAGAGCCGGTAATCCCGCAGTCCGGCCTTCCGCGCCTCGATGATGGTGGCGATCTTATGTTCCACCACGCGGGCGATGAAGGTGTTGCGTTGAGCGCGGTCGGGGTTGTACTTGGGCAGGCGTTGGAGCAGGTCCATCAGCATCTCCTGCTCCAGGTCCTCGCGGTCGGACTCGGTGAAGCCCACCCGTCCGACCAGTTGTCTTGCCTTGTACTTGATGATCTGAACGGCATACTCGTCGATTCCTTCGTAGCGTTTGTCGAAACCCATCGGAGCCTCCTCGGGGCCGAGGAGGAGCTCGTGTGGGTGTCGACCTATGCCGGGACGACCGCTCTAAACGATGCGAGCGGAGGTGTTGCGAGTACGCCGGTATCGGCGACACCCACAACGACCTCCGCTCTGCGGCCAGTCTGTTGTCTGGTGATGGACCGTGCTCTATGGCCGGGTCTGAATCAGACCCGGACCGCGTCCGCCACGGTCATGCGGACGGGCAATCCGTTGTCGATCATGAGTTCCTGGATCGAGAGCGAACGCTCCCGGTCGAAGACCTCGAACAGCTCCGCCACCTTTTTTTTCAGAGCGAAGCCGTCGTTGCCGCGGGATTCGTTCGGCCCGTTGTCCTTGCCGAACAAAAACAGCCGCAGCACGGTGGGCGGGGGATCGAAGACCGGCTCGCCGTTTTGGACGCGCAGTCCCTCGATCCGCCCGTAGTTGACCTCCTGCATCAGCTCGACCAGGCGTTTCCTGGCAGGAGTCAGGGCCGCCTTTGTCACAACATCCGTCATACCGGACCTCCTTTCGCGCCATTGGGCGCATCAACGAAAAGCCCCCTGGGAGGCGGGTCCGGCGAATGGACCTCCCAGGGGGCGTTCACCCGGATCATCCGGGCGTTTCTTCCAGGGGTGAGGGTCTCGCCGGACCGTCACCCCTCTTTGGCGAAATTTCGATGAGAGGGGCGGGACGGCCCGGCGCGTTGATGGCGAAGGACAGGAAGATGCTGAGATTTCAGGCGGATGCCTGGGCTACAGAGGGGAAACTTTTTTTAACTTTTTTTCCGGAGGCCCAGCGAAATTTCGCTGACTCGGAGAACAGACTATTCGTCGGGGGAGATAAGGAAGAGTGCCTGCCAGCCCTTTCCGTCATCCGTCAGGCGGAAGGGATCGCCTTCGATGCGGAAGAAGTCGCGCAGGTTGGCGGCGAGGAGTTCGCGGCGTTTCTGGTTGCGTCTATGGGCCTTGTTGCTGCTCCAGTCCAATACTCCACGTTCATCAGCGAATACCTTGAGCAGCTCCCATTGAACGGTGGGGTTCCCATTCTTCTTATTGGCCATGCCCATCTGCGTGTAATTGAACACGCCTCCGGCCGTTTTGACTTTGACCGAGACGGTATGCCCGTCCTTGAAGCGGATCGACACGTCTCCCCATGACGCATCCGGCGGTGTAGGGAAAAAGGCTGTGGCACCATCGTCCTTTGGAGGCGGAAGATTGACCCCGCGGAATTGCGCCAGGATTTCATCGAGTGGACGAAGGAGCCGAAGTTGTCGTTTGTCACCGATGGCAACGCTTTCCGACAGGGACACGAAACCCGACCGCTTGTCGGTCAGCCGCTTCTCCGCCTTCGCGGAGCAGAGTTCCCGTGTGGGAGACAAGAGAATGAACGGCGTGCCATTCCTCCCCAGGAGACCATCCACTGCCTCGCTGAAATCGTCGGGTTCGATCTGGATGGCCAGGTAGACCGGGAAACGGTATCCGGCGTATGGAGAGTAAACGCCGATGCGCGTCGTTCCGGGAAGGTCGGTTCCCGCGTCGGTTTCTTCGATCAGGTCGAAGACCTTGGCGAGCGCCGTGTCGAGAGCCGGACGATCCAGCTCATAGGCCACGATGTCGGCTCGTCGCAGGGCAAAGGTCTCGCATCCACGTTCGCACCTGCAGACAGCAACGATATCCTCTGAATCATGCACGACCACTTCGTGCTCACAGCCGCAGCCGCGTTGAACCATGCAGGGATGTGAAGATGCCAGTTTGCCGTTCGGACGAAGGAAGGCCTTCGCCGTCCCATAATCGATCCCGAACCGGGCTTTCCACTCGGCATCCACCGCGGCCGCGCCGGGGACGGCTTCAAGCGCCTGCCAGAATCCGGTCGGCCTATTCCTCATCGTCTTCCTGCTCGGCAAGGATGAATCCGCGCTTCGTGAGCCAGTCCTCGACTACGGCGGCATCGCTGTCCCTGGTGTACTGCGCGATATTTGAGGGACGGATGGTCACGATCCGTGCTGCATTCGAATCCGTGAACTTCACTTGAAAGCTCGCCCGGATGATCCGCGCTTTCTGGGGCATGGCACGCCCGCGCCCGGCGTAGGCGGCGAACACGTCGTTGGCCTTGCGTATCTCGGTCTCCTTTTCCGCGCCGCCCCAGAAGAACTGAATCTCCTTGAGCCGCACCCATTCCATGCCGTCCACGTCGGTGCAGACGATGGATGTGTTTCCGTCGTTTCGAAGTGGTTCGAGCGTGTACTTGCCGGTCTCAGGAAAGAAATCCTCCTTGTTAAACACATGGCGGCCGAACTGCTGGCGGAAGAGGTCCTTCTCACTCTTGCCGCAGGCATGCATCCGAATCTCGCCGATGGTCGGTTCGTAAACCAGCACGTCGTATTTCTCGGGACGGTAGAAGACGCTCGAAGCCTGACCGCCGTCGAGGCTGCCTTCACGCCGCAACGGATCACCGTGGCGCACCAGAAACCACACGGAATCCTTCTTGGGGTAAACGAAGACCTTCGATCCCCGTCCGCGCTTTTTCTTCTCGAACCAATCGTCGAGGTCCTTCTCCAGAGCCATGAGCGCTTTCGCTGTCGGCGGTTTGAACTTGGGGATCGGATGTGTATCGGTCTGAAAATACTCGAAGGACCGGGGCTTCAAAAGGTACTGCTCGGCGTGCTTGCGCTCGAGAAGGTCCTTGTCCTGCAGGTAGACCTGAACGGCCACGTCGGCCGCGGTGGGGTCCGGGTTCCCGTTGAGGGTTATGCCGTTGTTTTCCGCCTCCTGTAAGAGGACGTCCATGGCTTCCGGCGTGGCCATCTCATGCACGAAGTAGAGTGCGTCGAGCAGGCCCTTCGGCGTGTCCGTATCTGGGTTCATGAGCACATTGACGAGTTGGTCGTAATCGATGCCGTCGGAGGCGGACGGCGGTGGCAACGTCAGACCTCGGCCGTCGAAATAGGCTTTGTGAGGATTCAGCAGAGCCAATAAATGCTCACGCGCGATGGCCTTAAGGCCGTCGGCATGGGCAAAACGCCTGAGATTGTACGTCGCCATTCGTTCTTTCCTCCTTGTTCTTTATAGCCAGGCCGTTCCCGGCGTTTGCGTTTCCGAGCCGGGCCGCCTGACGGCGACGACCTTGCCGATGATGCGGAGTCCGTCGTCGGGCCCCACGGGGATCGGTCGATGCTTCCGGTTTTCCGGCCTCAATTCGATTTTCTCGCCTCGGATATAAAGCCGCTTCACCGTGGCTTCGTCCTCCAACAACGCGACAACGATGTCACCGTTCTCCGCCACGGGCTGTTGTCGCACCACCACCAGGTCGCGATCTCGGATTCCGGCGTCCACCATGCTGTCTCCTGTAACCTCCAGGGCGAAGCACCGGCCTGCCCGGGCGACCCCGCCTTCGACCAGCACCTCTCCGATGATGTTTTCTTCGGCCAGGATCGGTTGGCCGGCCGCCACTCGGCCGATAATGGGGACGGCCACAAGATCGGGGACGTCGTCTTCGGGTTCGCGGATAATCGCAATTCCACGAGCCTTCCGGGGTTCGCGCTTCAGGTAGCCCTTGCGGACAAGCTGGTTCACCTGACCGTGGACGCTGGCATGCGATATCCCAAGGATATCCGCGAGTTCCTTCATGGTCGGGGGGAACCCCCGCCGGTTCGTGAAGAGGCGGATCTCCTTTAATGTACGGCGCTGCGGCTCGGTTATTTCCTGAACGGGGCGTCTGCCTCGCGGTCTTTGACTCATGTGTATCCTCAACCATCCAAATGGCTTATCGTCGAACACCAACAGCCGCAGGGCCCGGTCAGGGCAAACTACGGCCACGTTACAGGCTGATATTATACGACCTGATAGGCGTCAGGTCAATAGAAAAATGTACATTAATCAGGGGGTTTGAGGAATCGCTGGCGGGTGAGGAGAAGAGAGGTCGGTGATCGGACGGGTGGATAGAGGCGGCCGTTTGCCCTGAGCGGGGGCGTCAGCTCATCCGCTCGGCGGTCAGCTTCGCCCACATCTTTCGTTGACGCGACCAGTGGGGAACTGCGGCAATGGGACGGACCTCTTTCTCTCGAAGCCGGTCACGCCCTTTGACCGTCCGGGGCAGGAAGAGAATCGCCTCCTGGATGTCAGGAGCCAGGTTGAGCAGGTTCATGATCTGGGTGATGCGTGCGCGGGTCACATAGCCGAGCCTGGCCAGATCAGCGTAGTCCCGCACCTCGCCGCGCCGGACCAGTCCGTCGAAGCGGATCGCTAAGGCCATCAGCTTCGAGATACGGGGCAGATTCCCCGGCTCGATGCTTCGGTCTTCCTCGTGAGGATGGTGGTCGCTCTTCCTGCCGTTCTTGGGTTTGAAACTGAAGGAGATCTCCAACCGGCTCGGTCCGGTTCCGTCGGATGCGGTATTCCTCATGCCGACACCTCCCGATTGCGGATGTCGGCTTCGCTGCAAAGCGCCTTTACTCCCGGTGAGCGGAAGGTCACGGTCACTCTACCGTCCCGCCCGTCATACCCGACGCGCTCGACGAGGAGTCGGACGATCCGTGATTGTTCTCGGGGAGACAGTGATTCCCAGACCGGGTCGAAGACAGCCAGCGCCCGGGCCAGGTCGCCTTCATCAACAGTTTCTCTCTGGATCGTGATGACCTCTTCGCGTATGGCGGTCATCCGCTGTTCTATGGTTCGAATCTGATCCTGCAGGTCGGCGAGCTGGTCCATGGCCGCCCCTCCGTTCGAGACGGCGGTGAAGGACTCGCTCACCAGCTTCTGGACTCTGGTGTGCAGCCGTTTGAGTTCACGCTCATGGCCGCGTTGTTCGGTTTCCAGTTCCGCCATGCGCTTGCCGCTCTCTTCCCGAACCTTTGCAGCGGTCGCTGCGATGATTTCCTCATTCCTGCCTATGCCTCGGATGTGTTCGACCACCGCGGTCTCGATCTCGTGCGCGTTGAGCGACTTGGTTGGACAGGACGCCCAGCCTCGTTGCTGCGCGTTCAGGCAGACGTAGTAGCGATACCGTTTGCCGTTGTCCTTGGCCGTGTAGGTATGCACCATCCCCGTGCCGCAGGGAGCGCAGTAGAGCAGTCCCTTCAACAGCGCTCCGTATTTGTTGCGCACCTCTTTTCCTCCGGTGCTGCCGTTCCGCCGGAGAGCATCCTGCACCCGCTGCCAAAAATCGACGTCAACGATCCCGTTGTGTTCGCCGTTGTAGATGGTTCCCTTGTAATCAACCTTGCCGGTGTAGATCACGTTGGTCAGGAGCCGGAAAAGACTGTTTTTGGTGAATGGCTTTCCGCCGCGCTCCTGACCCTTCTTGGTGGTCCACCGCTTGGTCTGCCAACCGCGGCGGTCGATCTCCTGGACGACAGGGATCATGGCTCTCTGCTCCAGGTAGAGCTGGTACATCCCCCGGACCTGTACGGCTTCGTCCTCGTTGACGATCAGCTTTCCGCCTTTCGGGTCCACGTCATACCCGAGGACCGGCATCCCGCCGACCCACTTGCCCTTGCGGCGCGCGGCGGACATCTTGTCCCGTGTGCGCTCCGAGATGATCTCCCGCTCGAACTGGGCAAAGGAAAGCAGGATGTTTAGGGTGAGCCGCCCCATGGAGCTGGTCGTGTTGAACTGCTGGGTGACGGAGACGAAGCTCACGGCGTGCTTGTCGAAGAGCTCCATCATGCGGGCGAAGTCCAGGAGAGACCGGCTCAGACGGTCCACCTTATATACCACCACGCAGTCGATGTCGCCCGATTCGATGCCGGCGAAGAGCCGCTTGAGGGCGGGCCGCTCCATATTGCCGCCGGTGAATCCGCCGTCGTCAAATCGGTCGGGGATGCACACCCATCCCTCGTGCCTTTGGCTCGCGATATAGGCTTCCGCGGATTCCCTCTGGGCGTCGAGGCTGTTGAACTCCTGCTCCAGCCCCTCGTCTGTGGACTTGCGGGTGTAGATGGCGCAGCGGATCGTCCCGTTGGTTCTTGATGCCGACTCCCGGGCTTCTCCCCGGCCACGGTTATTGCTTCTGCTCATTCGTTCCTCCTCTCGGGTTTGCGGCTCCCGCCCTTGGCCGCGGCATCGGCGATACCGAAGAAGAGGAACCCGTTCCACTTGCTCCCGGTGACCTCCTGGGCGATGGCGGATAGGGACTTGTAGCGTCGGCCGTCGAACTCGAAGCCGTTGTCGAGTACCTTGACCACAATGTCGCGGCCTTGGAACTCGCGGGCGAGCAGAGTTCCGGGCAGAGGCAGCCTCGGGTCGCGCGACGGGGATATGCGGCCGGTTGCCGTTCTCGCTTTGACCTCGGAGGAACCCGAGGCGACCGGATCACGCGGAGCCCGCATTCTCAGGTCGGCGTCGTTGGCCAGTTCCTCGGCTCTGCGCCGGGCCCGCTCCGAAAGATCACCCTCCGCCAGGGCCTGAATGCGCCAGGCGATTCGCTTGCGCAGAAACTCCTTATGGTAGGAGCGGGTCTCTTCTCCGAAGACCTCGAGGTACTTGTCCCGGAGTTCTCCGACGGTCATCCGGGAGAGCCCCTGGACCTCTTGATACGTTGTTGCTTCCATCCGAAACCTCCTTGGTTCATGGGCTTCGCCCCGGCGGGCGGTTCGTCCGCACCGCAATCTCAGGGCGTTAACTCGTGAATGAATGAAGGCTTCGGTGGCCCGAAACATCAAGGCGTTTCTCCGTAAACGCCTCAGATTCTTCGTCTTGCGCTACATGCACCGCCTCGGTATCCGATTCGGGGGCAAGTCGGCGGCCGTTGCGGTGGCGCATGTAGCCTCTGGCCAGGATCGTGGCGATTTCCGATATCACCTCTTCAAGTGAGGCGGGGACGTGTTCGTTGTCCGGCATCCGGTCCTCCTTTTGCGGGAGGCCGCGTAAAGGTGCCGCCGTGGATGCCGCTGGGGCGGGATCGGCCTGACGTCGAGAAGACCGTTGGAGCCCGTCCGACACCACCCGAAGGCGATGCCGCCGGCACCCACAACGGTCTCCGATCTCACGGCCGTTTCCGCTGTCTGGTAATCCGCTTTCGCCGGACCCACTGGTCCGGCTTTCGTCGGATACCTACCGGAGGGGAGTTCGAAACGTCGAAGCGGGTGCCCGGATGCAACCGGGCTGTTAAACAAGGCGACTCGAAAAACGGAGAACGGGAGAATTCGGAGAGGACATTTTCGGTGAGCGCCCGCAACCCCCAGGGTTGCACCCGGTCCCCGGACTGCGGGCTTCGAAATGGAGAAACAGGGTAAATGTGCAGGCGGGCGTAAGTCGGCGTGGGCACGCCGGAAACGACGAGACCCCGAGGGGATCACCCCACGGGGTCTTGCGTTAAACAAGAACCGCTGAAATCAGCGGATTGAATTTTGGCTCCTCGGGCAGGACTCGAACCTGCAACCTAGTGGTTAACAGCCACCCGCTCTGCCGATTGAGCTACCGAGGAGCAGGCCGGACTAATTTAGCAAAAACCCGTCGGGAAGGCAAGGGGACATGGATGAGTGGTTGCGGCGACAACAGGCGCCCGGTCCGGCAGCCCTAGAACCGGTAACTGGCCTGCTTGGCGACCTTGCGGAAATCCTGGCCCTCGATCTCGACAACCTTGCACATCTCGTAGATGCGCGAGCGGAGGCGGACGCCGATGCGGTCGATCAGGCTGTCGCCGCCCTTTTTGTAGAAGGAGTCGCGCTTGTCCTCCTCCTCGTCGAGGTCGGGGTAGTTGGTCGTGAAGATGGTCGCCTTCTTATGATTGTAGCGGTGGTTGATGATGTAGAAGACCGTCTCCTCGACCCAGGCGGTCGTCCGCTTGGCCCCCAGCTCGTCGAGAACGAGGACCTCGGACTGGAAGACGGGCGTCAGCACGTCGGACTCGGACAGCGTCGAGTCGGGGGTGAAGGTGTTCTGGATCTCGCGGATGAGGTCGCGGAAATCGTAGAAGATGCACGAGGCGTCCTTCGTCCGGATGAGCTCCTGGATGACGGCCACGGCCAGGTGGGTCTTCCCCACCCCGCAGGGCCCGATGAACAGCAGCCCGACGTCCTGGGCCGGGTAGTTCTTGACGAACTGCCGCGAGATCTTGAGGGCGTCCCGGTGCGAGTCGTTGTGGACCTCGAAATTCTCCAGGTTGCAGGACTGGTAGCGGCGGGGGATGTTGGCCTGGTCGAACAGGGACCGCTTCCAGCGCTCCCCGTAACAGCCGCAGCGCCGGGCCACCTGGGAGCCGCCGGCGGGCTCGAGGAGCCAGCCCGTCCCCTGGCACTTGGCGCAAACCGGGTTTTCGCTCAATTCAGGTATCCCCGAAGGTGCTGGAGCTTCTGTGAGCGGCTGAGCTTCCTCATGGCCTTCTGCTCGATCTGGCGGATCCTCTCCCGGGTTAGATCGAGCCGGTCGCCGATCTCCTGGAGCGTCAGCGGCCGGTCGTCGTCCAGCCCGAAGCGCCATTTTAGCACAAGGGCTTCTTTCTCATCCAGCTCGCCCAGGATCTCCCGGATCTGCTGCCGGACCGAGGACTTGATGATCTCGTATTCGACCGAAGGGGCGTCGGGGTCGCTGATGCGCTCCTCGACCTCCAGGTCGTCTTCGTTGATCTTGTCGCTCAGGGACAGGCTGCGCTCGGCCAGGACTTCGAGGTCCTCGACCTCCGGCTCGGTCAGGCCCATGGCCGTGGCGATCTCCTCCCTGGTCGGGTCCCTCTTCAGGAAGCCCTTCAGATCGGCCGTCTTCCGTTTCATCAGCGAGATCTGGTCGGCCAGCTTCTGGGGGACGTGGGTGATCCGCGAAGCCTGGGTCAGGGCGTGCAGGACGGCCTGGCGGATCCACCAAACGGCGTAGGAGACGAAGCGAACGCTCCGGGAGGGGTCGAAGCGGTGGGCGGCCTCGATCAGCCCGACGTTGCCCTCGTCGATGAGATCGAGCAGGCCCAGCCCCAGGCCCTGGTACTTCTTGACGTAGGAGACGACGAACTTGAGGTTGGACCGGACCAAAGCCTGAAGGGCCTCGGCATCGCCCTGGCGGATCTTCTCGCCGAGCTTCTTCTCCTCGTCCTCGGTCAGGGTCGGGAACTTCGCTATGGCCTCGAGGTAGTGCTTGATGCTCCTCGAATCGACGAAGTCCTTGGGGTCCACGCGTCACTCGTCGCCGGTCTTGAACTTGACCACGCCGCCGGGGCGGACGCTCATCAGGGCCCGCTTGCGGGCCTCGAACTCCTCTTCCTTGCCCTGGATGAACTCCCGCTGGACATAGGCCAGGAAGTCCCCCACCTCGGCCTCGATGCGCTCGATCTTGTCCCGCATGTTCAGGACGACCTCGACGCCGGCCAGGTTCACGCCCAGGTCGCGGATGAGGTTGAGGATGATCTCCAGGCGCCGGAGATCGGCTTCGGAGTAGAGTCGGGTGTTGCCCTGGCTCCGGGAGGGAGCGAGCAGGCCCTCCCGCTCGTACAGGCGGAGGGTCTGGGGGTGGATGCCGTACATCTCGGCCACGGCCGAGATGTGGTAGACCGGGCCGTCGGCCCCCTGGGACGAGGCCCGGCGCGAACGCTTTTCTTTTTTCATGGCGCTCACCCCAGGGACTGCCTCGGGTTCGGGCCCGAGAGAGTTTCCAGCTCCTTCATGATCTCCCGGACGCGCTCGTTGGCGAACGGCGGCGGGACGATATAGACCTCGGCGAACTCGTCGCCGCGGGTCTTGCGGCCGGCCACCGGCGCGCCTTGTTCCTTGAGGCGGAACTTCTGTCCCGATCTGGTTCCCGGCGGGATGCGGATGGTCGTCCGGCCCCAGAGGGTCGGCACCTCGATCTTGGCCCCCAGGGTGGCCTCGGGCACGGTCAGCGGCACGCGGACGGATATGTCGGCCCCTTCCCTCTTGAAGAAGGCGTGGGGCGCGACCTCGATGACGATGAAGAGGTCGCCGGGAGGCCCGCCGTTGCGGCCGGCGTTGCCCCGGCCGGGGACGCGCACCTTGGAGCCGTTGTCGACGCCGGCGGGGATGCGCACGGCGATGAGGTCCGAGATCTGGACGACGCCCGAGCCGCCGCAGGCGGCGCAGGGCTCGCCCGGCGCCTGGCCGCTGCCGCCGCAGGCGCTGCAGGCGCCCGAGAAGCGCATGAAGCCGCGCTGGGTCGTGCCCCGGCCGCTGCCGCCGCACGCGGGACAGACGCGGGGCCGCGAGCCAGAGGCCCGGCCGCTGCCGCCGCAGGACCGGCAGGCCGCCAGGCGGTTGACCCGGATGCGGGTCTCCAGGCCGCGGATGGCGTCCTCGAAGCCGAGGGGCATGGAGTACTGGAGGTCTTCGCCCCTCTCGGGGCCGGCCGCGGCCGCCGGCCCGGCGCCCCGGACGCCGGCTCCGCCGCCGAACAGGTTCTCGAAGAAATCCCGGAAGGTCGAGGAGCCGTAATCGGAGAAATCGAAGCCCTCGAAGCCCCCTCCGGGACCGCCGCCCGGCCCGGGGCCGGGTCCGGCGCCCGGCGGGAACCCGCCCAGGTCGCCGAACTGGTCGTATTGGGCCCGCTTCTTGGGATCGCTCAGGACGGAGTAGGCCTCCTGGATCTCCTTGAAGCGGGCCTCGGCCGTCTTGTCTCCCGGATTGAGGTCGGGATGGTACTTGCGGGCCAGCCTGCGGTAGGCCTTCTTGATCTCGGGCAGGGCCGCGCCCTTGTCGACGCCCAAGACGTGGTAATAGTCCTTCGCCATCGCCTCGCTCCGGGCGGCCGGCGGCCGCCGCCGGGCCTAGTTAGTTCTTTTTAGTATCGTCATCGACGACTTCGGCGTCAATGACTTCCCCTTCGTCGCTGCGGCCGTTGCCGCCGCCGGACTGCGGCTCCTGCGCCTGCGGACCGGACTGGTAGCCGGCGCCGGCCTCGGAACCGGGCTGTGGGCCGGCTTGCGGGCCGGCCTGCCGGTACATGATCTCCGTCAGCTTGTGCGAAGCGTTGGCCAGGTCCTCGGAGGCCTTGCGGATGCGGGCCAGGTCGTCCGATTCGATGGCCTTCTTGGTGTTCTCGATCTCCTTCTGGACGCGCTCGGCCTCCTCGGCCGGGACCTTGTCCCGGTTCTCGCGCAGCAGCTTTTCCAGGCTGTAGACGAGCTGGTCGGCGTGGTTGCGGGCGTCTATGGTCTCCCGCCGCTTCTTGTCGTCGGCGGCGTTGGCCTCGGCGTCCTTGACCATGCGGCCGATCTCCTTCTCGTCGAGGCCGCTGTGGCCGGTGATGGTGATGGCCTGCTGCTTGCCGGTGCCCAGGTCCTTGGCCGAAACGTGAAGGATGCCGTTGGCGTCGATGTCGAACGTGACCTCGACCTTGGGGATGCCCCGGGGAGCCGGCGGGATGCCGTCGAGGTGGAAGCGGCCCAGGGTCCGGTTGTGGGAGGCCATCTCGCGCTCGCCCTGCAGGACGTGGATCTCGACGCTCGGCTGGTTGTCCGAGGCCGTCGAGAAGATCTCGGTCTTCTTGGTCGGGATGGTAGTGTTGCGGCCGATCATCCTGGTGAACACGCCGCCCAGGGTCTCGATGCCGAGGGTCAGCGGCGTGACGTCGAGCAGGAGGACGTCCTTGACGTCGCCCGACAGGACGCCGCCCTGGATGGCGGCGCCGACGGCCACGACCTCGTCCGGGTTGACGCCCTTGTGGGGTTCGCGGCCGAACAGCTCCTGGACGAGCTGCTGGATGCGGGGCATGCGGGTCTGGCCGCCGACGAGAATGACCTCGTGGATGTCCGAGGCCCGGAGGTTGGCGTCGGACAGGGCCTGCTTGACCGGGGCCACGGACCTCTGGATGAGATCCTCGCAGAGCTGCTCCAGCTTGGCCCGGGTCAGCTTCATCAGCAGGTGCCGCGGCCCGGAGGCGTCGGCGGTGATGAAGGGCAGGTTGATCTCGGTCTCCATGGTCGTCGACAGCTCGACCTTGGCCTTTTCGGCGCCCTCCTTGAGCCGCTGGACGGCCATCTTGTCGCGGGTCAGGTCGATGCCGGACTCGCGCTTGAATTCCTGGACGATCCAGTCCTGGACCCGCTGGTCGAGGTCGTCGCCGCCGAGGTGGGTGTCGCCGTTGGTCGCCTTGACCTCGACGACGCCTTCGCCGACCTCGAGGATGGAGATGTCGAAGGTGCCGCCGCCGAAGTCGTAGACGGCGATCGTCTGGTCCTTCTTCTTGTCCATGCCGTAGGCCAGGGCGGCGGCCGTCGGCTCGTTGATGATGCGCTCGACCTTGAGCCCGGCGATCTGCCCGGCGTCCTTGGTGGCCTTGCGCTGGCTGTCGTTGAAATAGGCCGGGACGGTGATGACGGCCCGCTCGACCTTCTCCCCGAGATAGTCCTCGGCCGCCTTTTTCAGCTTCTGCAGGATGAAGGCCGAGATCTCCGGCGGGGCGTAGAGCTTGCCGTGGGCCTCGACCCGGACGTCGCCGTTCTGGGCCTCGTTGACCTTGAACGGGACCTGCTTGATCTCCTGGCTGACCTCGCTGAACCGCCGGCCCATGAACCGCTTGATGGAATAGATGGTGTTCTCGGGGTTCGTCACGCGCTGGCGCTTGGCGACCTGGCCGACCAGGATCTCGCCCTTGGCCGAGAACGCGACGACTGACGGGGTCGTCCGGCCGCCTTCCTCGTTCGGGATAACGGTCGTCTTTTCACCTTCCTGGATAGCCACGACCGAGTTGGTCGTGCCCAGGTCGATGCCTATGATCTTGCTCATCTGAGCCCTCCTGGTACATTCAATTTAGCGATACCACAATATATTATCTTAGTGCCTTATTGTCAAGTAGTATTTAAAGAATTCTTTATGCTGTTATTATTATTTAATTTAGACAGTTGCCGGAGCTATAGGATAATGCCCTTTATCCCGTCGAAAAAGTGCCAATAAATCGCCTGCGGATCCTTTTCGTCCTCGAAGACCAGCTCCAGCTCCGGCCTGGTTTTCGCCCGGCCCTTGCCGACGACCGGGCTCAAAGGCATCGCCACGTACCAGCGCCAGGCATCCTTGAGCCGCGCCGCGAGCCCCGGCGCTTCTCCGGACCTGGCCCGGATCGTGACATGGAGCCCGTTGTCGAAATCCAGGCTGAACTTCCCGGGCATGTCCCTGAGCTCCAGCGCTTCCAGGTCGTAATCGGCGCTTGTCGCCGGAGTCACGGCTTGTCCGGCCGCCGGCTTCGCCGCCGGGACCTTGACCAGCGACTCTTCCTGGCCCGGCTTGATGATGATCCGCTCGGGCGCCTTCAGCGTCGTCTTCCTGGCCAGCGCGACCGTGCCGGCGAAATCCGGCCGGCCCCAGAACCGCATGCCCGCGATATGCCACGACCTCAGCACCATTCCTTTGACCCTGAGCTCGATCTTCCGCCCCTCGACATCGAAGACAAAATAGAAGTTGGCGTCCTTGGCCAGGCCGTATTCGGCCGTCAGGGCCTCCTGCTTCCTGGCCAGGGCCGACCGGTCGACCTCGGCCACCCGCCCCGCCGCGGCAAGGGACGAAAGCCCGAATCCCGCCACGACCGCCGCCAGCACCGCTCCCGCCGCTTTTTTCCTGCTCATGGCTTTTCCCGTCAGTAGATGTAGATCTTGGTCCCGACGGAGACGGACTTGAACACGAACTTCAGGTCCTCGTCCCCGACCCTGACGCAGCCGTGGGTGACGTTGCGCCCCAGCAGCCGGGTGTAGAGCGTTCCGTGGATGAAAAAGCCCTGGCCGAAGCCCAGGGCGTAGTCGCCGAGCGTGCCGGCCTCGATACGATCCTCCATGCCCCTTGGGATCTTCTCCCCTTCCTCGATGAAGGCCCAGTCCGGCTTGACCCAGTAAGGGTTTGTGATCTTATTTTTGACGCTGAACTCGCCCCGAGGCGTGTCGAAAACCCAGCTGCGCTTCTTGCCCCCGGGCTCCTCGAGGACGACGCCGCTGCCGCACGAGACGACGGCCTCCCGCAGGACCTGTTCGCCGTTCTTGAGATAGAGCCGGTTGGCGGCCGTGTCGATGACGATGTACAGGCCCTTGGGCAGCATCCCGGCCAGGCGTTTCTCGATCTGCTGGACGTTCTTCTCGACCTTGGCCACGTCCTTTTCCGCGATCGGCGGGATCCGGACCGGCCAGGCCGAAGCCGCCTTTAGACCGATGAAGTACGAGGCCCCGAAAACGGCCAGAAAGCCGAGCGCGGCCAGGGCCGCCGCCGCGAGAAGGAGACGTTTGATCACCATGTCAGTTGTTCCCGATCGCTTTGATGACGTAGTTCTCGAGTTCCATCGTCCCGATGATCGTGACCGGCGTCCCGACCGAGGCTAGGGCGTAGAGCTCGTCCATCTTGTCGTTGTCCAGGGAGACGCAGCCGCGGGTCAGGCTGTCCTGGCCCCCGCCGTGGATCTCGACGTCCCCGCCGATGCCGACGGCCCTGGGGATGCCGCCCCGGGCCTTTTCCCGGGCGAACCAGCGCCGGTCCTCGTCGTTCGGGTAGTCGATGAGCAGGGCCTTGTAGTAGAGGCTGGACGGGATCTTGCGGATGACCTTGTAGCGGCCCTCGGGCGTGGCGTTGTCCCCGGCGTAGCGCTTGTCGGCCAAGCCGTTGAACCCCAGGCCGACGTCGTACGTCCGGACGAGCTTGCCCGCCCGGTAGACAAGGAGCCGACGCTCGAGCTTGGTGACGACAAAGGCCGTCACGCCGCGGCTCCTCGAATCGGCGATGGTTTCCTCGGCGGCGTTCTTCCAGCTCCGGACCTGGGCCGGGTCAAGGTACCGGGAGATATGGGTGATGACCGCCTTCTCGGCCTCGGCGGCCAGCTTCGAGGCCGTCTCGAGCCGGGCCGACGCCTGATCGAACTTGGCCTGGTCGATCATGGCCTCGGCTTCGGTCAGGGCCAGGGTGGCCCGCGTCAGGCGGCTCCGGGCCTGGCCGCGCTCGACCAGCGATAGTGTCAGCCCGTCGAGCGTCCGCAGGCGGCGGCGGACCGCCTCGGCCGACTGGGCCAGCGACGCGGTCCGGCCAGCCACGGCCGCCCGGACCCGGGCCTCGACGGCCTCCCCCGTCCGCAGCACGGCCGCGAACTCGCCCCGGACCTTGCCGTAATCCCGGAACCAGCCCAACTTGAGGTTCTCCCTCTCCAGGGTCAGGCGGGCGGCGGCCAGACTCCGCAGGTAGGCCGCATGCTCCGGTCCGGCAAAAAGAGAAGCACCGGCCCCCCGAAGATCTTCTTCCTGATGGCAGGCGTTCAAGACCTCCGGCGGGACCGGTGCGGTCCGACAACCAAAGAGCAAAACAGCCAGTGCGAAAACGGCTGTTTTACTGAGCTTCACCTCAGACTTAGCGGCCCTTCACCTTGGCGATGGCGGCGTTGATCTGCTCGGTGATGCCGGCGGCCTTTTCCTTGATGACGACGGCCTTGTCCTTGGCGCCGAAATAGTCCTCGGCGGCCAGGGCGCTGTTGACGTCGGCCAGAGCGGTCTCGATGCCGCCCAGGTCGGCCTTCATGGCCTCGATGTCAGCCTTGGTGCCCTTGCCCTTGGGGGCCTTTTCGAGGAGGGCCTTGGCTTCTTCGACGGCCGTCTTGGCTTCATTCAGCGCGGTCTCGGCGGCAGCCTTGGCCTCGGCGATCCGCCCGGGGATGAGGGCCTTGACGCTGTCGGCGTCGGCGATGACCTTGGTCAGCATTTCCTTGGCCGGGCCGTACTTCTTGAAGAATTTCTTGGCCTGGGCGTTGACCGCGTCGAGAGCGGCCTGCAGGTCGCCCTGGAGCTTGTTCAGCTCGTCCTTGGCGTAAACGCCGCCCTTGGCGTCGATGACGCTCTGGATGGCGGCCTTGGCCTGGTCCATCAACTGGGTGGGCTGCTTGGCGCAGCTCGTGAACACGAGCACGAGAGCGAGCGCCAGGGTTAAGCCTTTCACGATGTTCTTAATGATTGTACCTCCTTTGGTATCTTTGTATGAATTTAACGTGAGATAGGCGCCGTGTGATGAGATGTCCTGATTGCCGTCTCTTATATCACACCGGAAAACTATTGTCAAATCCGAAAAAAAAGGGGGAGGAGAAGGCGCCGGGCTCCTTCTCCTCCCCCGTCATTGGCCTAACTCTCCCCGGACCGCGTTTCACTTGTCCGGATCGATGATGACGCCCTCCTTCATCTTCTTCTGGACGTCCTCGCGGGCCTCGCGGATGATCTCCTCGGCCATTTTGAAGCGGACGTCGGCCGGGAAGGCGAACCGGGCCACGCCCTCCTCGATGGCCTTGGTCCCGACGGCCACGGCCTCCCGGGGGAAGACCTCCCATTCGTCCATGTTGGGGATGATGTATTCCTCGTGGATCCCCTTGTCCTCGGCGACCTTGGCCAGCTCGCGGGCGGCGGCGATGCACATGCCGTCGGTGATCGTCCGGGCCCGGACGTCCAGGGCGCCCCGGAAGATGCCCGGGAAGCCGAGGGAGTTGTTGACCTGGTTGGGGAAATCGGAGCGGCCGGTGGCCACGATCCGGGCCCCCGCCTCCTTGGCCTCCCAGGGCCAGATCTCGGGGATGGGGTTGGCCTCGGCGAAGACGATGGCGTCGTGGGCCATGGTCTTGATCCATTCGGGCTTGACGGTCCCGGGGCCGGGCGTCGAGCAGCAGATGAGCACGTCGGCGCCCTTGATGGCGTCGGCCATCGTGCCCTGCCGGCCGGTCGGGTTGGTCCGCAGGCAGAGGTCCCATTTTTCCCGGAATTTCGCCTGCAGGACGTCCTTGTCGGCCCGGTCCTTGGACAGGATGCCCTTGGAATCGACCGAGAGCATGTTGGCCGGATTAGCCCCGGCCAGCATGATCTGGCGGGCTATGTTGATGCCCGAGGCGCCCGAGCCGATGACGGTGCACTTGACCTCGGCGATGTCCTTCTTGACGATCTTGAGGGCGTTGATCAGGCCGGCCACCGTGACGCAGGCCGTGCCCTGCTGGTCGTCGTGCCAGACCGGGATCTCGCACTTGGCGCGCAGCTCGTCGAGGATGCGGAAGCACTTGGGCTGGGCGATGTCCTCGAGGTTGTAGCCGCCGAACGACGGCTGCAGCGCACGGCCGATCTCGATAAGCTTATCGGGATCCTTCTCGTCGAGGCAGATGGGGAAGGCGTCGACGCCGCCCAGGTACTTGTAGAGGATCCCCTTGCCTTCCATGACCGGCAGCCCGGCCTCGGGGCCGATGTCGCCGAGCCCGAGGACGCGGGTCCCATCGCTGATGACGGCCACGGAGTTCCACTTGTTAGTGTACTCGTAGGCCTTCTGCTTCTCGGCCTGGATCTCCTTGCAGACCGCGGCCACGCCGGGCGTGTACCAGATCGCGAAATCGTTAAAATCGCGGACTCGGCACTTCACGGCGGTACCCATCTTGCCCTTGTAGAACTTGTGCAGCCGGGGGGCATCAAGGGAGGGCTGCTGAGCTTTGGCCAACAATTCTTCGACGGTTACCTTCTTCATGAACAACCTCCTCGAGATTTGCGGAAGGCTCATCATAAATAGGGGCCTGCGAAAAGTCAATCATTCCCGGCGCCGGCCGCCGGGACGGCTTCGAGACGCCGGCCGGCCCGGCGCAGCCGGGCGAAGGGCCGGGCCAGGTCGTGGCTGAATCCCAGGACCCAGCCGCCGGCCTCGGCCCGCTCGAGGAGGGCCTTCTTTGTCTCGTAGGTGTCGACCGGATAGAGGTCGTAGCTCATGATGCAGTCCAGCCCGACATGGGCCGTCGTGGGGACGGCGTCGGCCGCGAAGAAGAAAGTCTCCCCTCCCGACGTCACCCGGACGCCCTGGTGGAAGGCCGTGTGGCCGGCGACGAGAACGGCCTCAACGCCGGGCGCCACAGGCCCGTCCGCGTCGAGGAGCGTCAGGCGGCCGGAGTCGGCCAGGGGGCCGAGCCGCCCGGGCGAATAGCTGGGTTTGTCCCGCCCGACCGGATGGAGCGCCTGCTGCCATTCGCCCCGCCGGACGACGTAGCGGGCGTTGGGGAAGGCCGGCGTCCAGCGGCCAGCGGCCGTCTTGACGGTATCGCCGCCGCAGTGATCGAAGTGGAGGTGGCTGTTGACGACGAGGTCGATGTCCTCCGGGCCGAGGCCCAGCCCGGCCAGCCCGGCCATGAGGCCGGGCCGGCGGTCGACGCCGTAGAAATCGGCGTAACGGCGGCCCAGGTCCGGCCCCACGCCCGTGTCCAGGAGGATCGTCGCGCCGGGCGCGCGGACGAGGTAGCAGTTCAGGGCCAGGGTGATGCGGTTCTCGCGGTCGGGCGGGGCCAGGGCGGCCCAGAGCGTCCGGGGCACGACGCCGAACATCGCTCCGCCGTCCACGCGGAAAGTGCCGTCGAGCAGGCGGACGACCTCGATCCCCCCGACGGCCAGCCGGTCGGCGGCGTTCATGGCTTGTCCAGCCGGACCTCGAGGGCCTTGCGGTCGAGGGCGGCCAGCCGGATCTCGCCGGTGTCCATGCGGATGGCGTCGACCGGACAGGCCTCGACGCACAGGCCGCAGAAGCAGCAGCGGTTGAGGTCGACGACGAACCGGGCCGGGACCTTCTGGACCTCGGGGTCCGGGTCCTCGGCCGCTTCGACGGTCAGGCATTCTGACGGGCAGACCGTGACACAGAGCATGCAGGCGACGCAGCTCGGCCGGCCGTCGGGTCGGGGCCGGAGCCGGTGCAGGCTGCGGTGCCGCGGGCCGAGCGGCTTGGCCTCCTCGGGATATTGGACGGTCACCGCTCCCCGTCTCGCGGTCCTGAGGCCGAAGAGCCGCAGGGTGTGAAAGGTCATGTTGACGAAGAAGTGGCGGGCCGTGATGGCCGAGCCCCTGAGTATCTCCTTGATGACGGTCCAGGCGCTGCCCATGGCTCCCCTATCTCACCGCCAGGACGAGTCCGGTCGCCAGGATGTTGAAGGCCCCGGCCGGGACCAGGACCTTCCAGCCGAGGTCCATGACCTGGTCGTAGCGCAGGCGCGGATAGGTCCAGCGGACCAGGATCTGGAGCCAGCAGAAGAACAGGACCTTGAGGTTGAACGAGAGGACGCGCAGGACCGTCACGGCCCACGGCGCCGCGGCTATCCGGCCGCCCCAGGGGAAGACGAACCCCCCGTCGCCGAGCCAGGGCACCTGCCAGCCGCCGAAGAAGAGGGTCGCGGCCAGGGCGGCGAAGACGATGACCTCGAGGAAATCGGTGAACATGAACAGCCCGAACTTGAGCCCGCTGTATTCCGTGTAGAAGCCGATGATCTCGGACTCGCCTTCCGGCAGGTCGAAGGGCACCCGCTTGGTCTCGGCCAGGCCGGCCAGGAAGAAGACGGCGAAGCCGAGCGGCTGGAGGAAAATGCCCCACTTGGGCAAGACGCCGAACAGCAGCCCGCCCTGGTACTCGACGATCCTCGACAGGCGCAGCGACGGGAAGACCATGATCAGGCCGACGAGCGACAGCCCCAGGGCCACCTCGTAAGAGATGAGCTGGGCGGCGCCGCGGAGGCTGCCGATCAGGCCGAAGCGGTTGGCCGAGGCCCAGCCCCCGGTCAGGATGCCGTAGACACCCAGGCCGAGCATGGCCAGGACGAACAGAACGGCGGCGTCGAGGTCGGCCACCTGCAGGGGAATCCGCCGGCCGAACAGCCGGATCGCGTCGCCGAAGGGCACGGCGATCATGGTCACCGAGACGCAGAAGAACGAGACCGCGGGCGCCAGCCAATGCAGGGGCTTGCGGGCGAAGGACGGGACGAAGTCCTCCTTGAAGAACATCTTGATGGCGTCGGCGAAGGGCTGGAAGAGGCCGAAAAGGCGCAGCCCGAAGATCGAGGCCCGGTTGGCTCCGATGCGGTCCTGCATGACCGCGCTCTCCTTCCGCTCGACCCAGGTCAGAAAGAGGGCCAGAAGCAGGGTCCAGGTCATGGCCAGGACGGCCTTGGCCAGGACGATGAGGACGTCAGCGGCCATCGCCGCCTCCGCGATCGAGTCCCAGCCCGCGGGCCAGGGCCTCGAGGACGGCGCCCTCGGCTGGCCCGCCGGGGGCGGGCTCCAGGCTCCGGTCGAAGGCCTGCGCGAGACCATCGATATTGATATAAGTCCCTGATTTTTCAGCAGGAACGGCGACCGGAACGGCCATCTCGGCCAGGCCGTCGAGGGGCCCGGCGTGGGCCGCGAAGAGGAAGGTTCGCGGTCCGCCGGAGAGGGCCCGGGCGAGCTCCGGCCCGCCGTGATGTTCGGCCAACCGGGAGCCGAAGACGAGCAGGACCCTGGCCGCGGCCAGCTCGCCCAGGTCCGGAAGCCGGGGCGAGAATCCGGCCGCGACGGCGCCGCGGAGATTGGGCGTCCGCTCGGCCGTGAGCAGCGGCCCGTCGGCCCGGCCCGGCCGGCTGTCGGCGAAAAAAATGTTCCGGCAGCCGAGGCCGTCGACGAAGCTGGCCCTGGCCCGGGCCAGTTCCTCGCAGGTCAGCCGGCCGTTCAGGACCACGGCCGTCTTCTCCCCCCGTTCCCCGGCCGGGATCCGGCCGATGGCCGCGGCCGCCTCGCCGGCGGCCTCCGTCCAGGACAGGCCCGGGTCGGGCCGGCCCTGCCGCAGCGGGACGGACAGCCGGCCGGCCTCGATGTCGCGCCGCCCCTCCCGCCCGAGGTCGCACATCCAGAAGCCGTTGACCGCCGGATTCTCGCGGGCCGCGATGCGATAGACCCGCCGCTCGCCCTCCGCCAGCGGATAGCCGGCCCGGGATTCGACGGAAACGGCGCAGCCACGGCTGCAGTGGGGGCAGATCGAGGGCCGCCGGGTCAGGAACCAGGCCCGCGTCCTGAAGCGGAAGTCTTCGGAGGTGATGGCCCCGACGGGACAGATGTCGACCAGGTTCCCGGCGTAGCGGTTATCGACCGGCGTCCCGTCGAAGATGCCGATCTCCGAGCGCAAAGCCCGCTCGAAGACCCCCAGTTCGCCCGTTCCGGTGACCTGCCGCAGGAAGCGAACGCAGCGGGTACAGAGGACGCAGCGCTCGCGGTCGAGGATGAGGCCGCGGCCGATGGGGACCTTCTTGGCCCGGCTCTCGCGGGGCTCGAGCATCCGGCCGGGGTGACGCCCGTGGAGATCGTAATAATCCTGGAGGCGGCATTCCCCGGCCTTGTCGCAGATCGGGCAGTCCAGGGGATGTTCGGCCAGCAGGAACTCGAGCACGTCCCGCCGGGCCCGGCGGACGCGCTCCGTCGTCGTCCGCACGGCCAGGCCCTCGCGGACGACGGTCGAGCAGGCCAGCTCCAGCTTGGGCAGGCCTTCGATCTCGACCAGGCACATCCGGCAGCTGCCCTCGACGTCCAGGCCGGGATGGAAGCAAAAGTGCGGGATGGCGATGCCGGCTTTTTCGGCGGCCCGCAGGACGTTGGTCCCCGCGTCGGCCTCGACCGCGCGGCCGTCGATGGTCAAGCGGACCGTCTTCGGGGCGCTCATCGGGCCACCGCCCTTTCGAGCTCGCCGCGGAACTTGGCCGCCATGGCCCCGATGGCCAGGGCCGCCGCGTCGCCGAGCGGACAGAGCGTCCGTCCCTTGATCCCCTCGGCCAGGCCGGCCACGAGGTCGAGATCGTCCGGAGCGCCGCCGCCGGCCCGCAGGCGCCCGACGATCTTGAGGATCCAGGAAGTGCCTATGCGGCAGGGGGTGCATTTGCCGCACGATTCGTGGGCGTAAAAACGGGCCGTCGCCATCAGGACATCGAGTATGGGCGTCCCTTCGGCGATGACGACGATGCCGGCCGAGCCCAGCATGGATCCGGCCCGGGCCAGGGATTCGACGTCCATGCGCACCTCGATCTCCCCCGGCAGGAGAACCGGCGCCGAGAGCCCCCCCGGGATGACGGCCTTGAGCCGCGCCCCCTCCGGCAAGCCTCCGGCATGGACCTCGATGATCTCCCGGAGCGGCGTGCCTACGGGGAGCTCGTAGACGCCGGGCCTCCGGACGGCCCCGCTGACGCAGAAGAGCCGGGTGCCGCCGTCCTTGGGCAGGCCCAGGCCGAGGAACCGGTCCGCGCCCCGGGCCAGGATGCCCGGCACGGTGGCCACGGTCTCGACGTTGTTGATGACCGTCGGCGAGCGGAAGAGCCCCACGACGGCCGGGAACGGCGGCTTGACCCGGGGCTGGCCGCGGCGGCCTTCGAGGGACTCGAGCTGCGCCGTTTCCTCGCCGCAGATATAGGCTCCGGCGCCGCGATGGACGACGACATCCAGGCCGAAGTCCGTTCCGAACAGGCCCGGCCCGACGAGGCCGGCGGCCCGGGCTTCGGCCAGCGCTTCTTCCAGGCGCCGGACCGCCGGGCCGTATTCGCCGCGGACATAGACGAAGGCGTTCCGGATGCCGACGGCGAAGCTCGCGATGATCATGCCCTCGATCAGAAGGTGCGGGGCCCGGAGCAGGATGAGCCGGTCCTTGAACGTCCCCGGCTCGGCCTCGTCGGCGTTGACGCAGAGGTACCTCGGGCCGCTCCCGCCCTGGGGCACGAAGCCCCACTTCGCGCCGGCCGGAAAGCCGGCCCCGCCCCGGCCGCGCAGGGAGGCCTGGCGGACCTCGGCCAGGACGTCGCCGGGCGCCATCGTGGTCACGACCCTCCGGGCCGTCCCGTAGCCGCCGCGGCGCAGGTAGTCCTCGAGCCGCCAGCCGGCCTCGTCGGCCGGAAGCAGGGCCGCGGCGGTCTCAGGCATGGGACTTGAGCTCCTCGATCAGGGCGGCGACCGATTCGCGGGTCAGGGGGCCCCTGTCGACGCCGTCGACCTGGACGCACGGCGCGTGATCGCAGTTCCCCAGGCATTCGACCGTGTCCAGGCTGACCGCCCCGTCGGGCGTCGTCTGGCCGGGGCCGATGCCCAGGCCGGCGACGATGAGGTCCAGGAGGCCCTCGGCGCCGGCCAGGGTGCAGCTGACGTTCCGGCAGACCGCCAGCGTATGCCGCCCGGCCGGGGCCCGGCGGAACAAGGCATAGAAGGTCAGGACCTCGCGGACGCGGGCCGGCCGCAGCCCGAGCTTCGCGGCCACCCAGGTCTCCGCTTCCGGCCCGACGAACCCGGCTTCGTCCTGGACGATCTGCAGGACCGGCAGCAGGGCCGCCGTCCTCTCCGGATAGCGGGCCAGGGCCGCCTCGATCCGTTGCAGCGCCGCGGCCGAGGGAAGGTAGCTCACCGGTCGATCTCCCCGCCGATCATGTTCAGCGAACCGAACGTCGGGATGACGTCGGCGATGAGCCGCCCCCGGATGAGCTGCTCCAGGGCGGCTACGGCGTGGAAGCAGGGCGCCCGCAGGTGCAGGCGGTAGGGCCGATCGGAGCCGTCCGAGACGATATAGAAGCCGACCTCGCCGTTGCCGCCTTCGACCGAGAAATAGACGTCGCCCTTGGGCGGCCGGATGCCCTTGCCGTTCATGAAGAAAAGGAAGTGGCTGATGAGCCCTTCCATGGTCGTGTAGGCGTCCTCCTTCGGAGGGACGCCTACCGGCCGGTCCGGCGTCATCAGGCCCGGCTGCCGCTCCTTCTCCGAGCCTTCGAGGTTCGGCGAAAGCCGGATGCGTCCCGAAGCCCGGCGCCGGCGCGACGCCCGGATTGCCTCATCGGGTTCCAGGACCGGGCCGGCCGGCAGGGGCGCGGCCTCGGGGACGAGGGCGGCGGTCTGCTCCAGGAGCCGCAGGCTCTGCTCCATCTCGCGCATGCGCACGCTGTAGCGGTCGTAGTTGTCGCCGTGCTCCCCGACCGGGACGTCGAAGGCCAGGCGGTCGTAGACGAGATAGGGATGGGCCTTGCGCACGTCGTAGGCGATGCCGGTCGAACGCAGGCAGGGACCGGTCCAGCCGTAGGACAGGGCGTCCTCCCGGGATATGGCCCCGATGCCGCGGGTCCGGCCGATGAAGATGCTGTTCCGGTCGAGCAGGCCGGAGACGTCCTTGAGCACGGCGCGCGTCCCGCGCACGGCGGCCGCCAGCGCCTCCCGCCAGCCGGGCCGCAGGTCGGCCCGGACGCCGCCGATGCGGATGTAGGAGGTCGTCATCCGGGCCCCGGCCGTCTGCTCGATGACGTCCCAGAGGAACTCGCGGGCCTTCATCATATAGAGGAAGACGGTGAAGGCGCCGTTCTCCATGGCCATGGCCGCAAGACAGGTCAGGTGGTCGGAGACGCGCGAGAGCTCGCTCATGAGCACCCGGATCAGCTGGGCCCGCTCCGGGACGGCGAGGCCGAGCATCTTCTCCATGGTCATGGCGTAGCCGAGGTTGTTGATGAGCGGCGAGACGTAGTTCAGCCGGTCGGTGTAGATGAGCAGGTTGAACCAGGTCTTGTTCTCGCAGGTCTTCTCGAAGCCGCGATGGAGGTAGCCGATCTCGCACTCGGCGTTGAGGATCCTCTCGGCGTCGAGCTCGAGCATGATCCGCATCGTGCCGTGCATGGCCGGATGGGACGGGCCCATGTTGAGGAGCAGGCTCGCCGGCCGGGCCTGCCGCTCGAGCCGTGTCCGGGGATCCATGTCAGTCCCGGTCCCGCAGCGGGAGGCGCGGCTGCTCCAGCCGCCAGGGGTAGGACTTGCGCAGCGGATGCCCCTCGAAGCCTTCGTACGTCAGCAGGCGCCGCGGGTAGGGATGGCCCTCGAAGCGGACGCCGAACATGTCGAAGACCTCGCGCTCCAGCCATTCGGCGTTCTTCCACAGCCCGGCCAGGCTGGCGACGGCCGGGTCGCCGGCCGGGACCGAGGCCTTGAGCCGCAGGCGGACGTTGCGGGAGAGAGAGAAGAGGTGGTAGACGAGCTCGAACCGGCCCTCCCCAGCGGCGTAGTCGACGCAGGTCAGGTCGAGAAGGACGGCGTAATCGAACGGCGGCTGGCGCAGGACGGCCAGGGCCGGACGGACGTCGGCCGCCCGCAGGACGAGGACCGGGTCCCCGAACGAGTCGGCGACGCCCTCGACGGCCGGGCCGAGCCGGGCCCGGATCTCCCCGATCAGGCTTTCCGGGCCCATCGCCAATCCTGACCCTGATGCTGGATCTTGTCCTGGAGCTTGAGGAGGCCGTCGAGGACCGTCTCCGGCCGCGGCGGGCAGCCGGGGATGTAGACGTCGACGGGGATTATCTTGTCGATGCCCTGGACGACGGCGTAGTTCCTGTAGATGCCGCCGCTGACCGTGCAGGCCCCGAAGGCTATGACCCACTTGGGCGCCAGCATCTGGTCGTAGACGGTCCTGAGCACGGGCGCGAGCTTGTGGGTGACGGTGCCGACGACCATGAGCAGGTCGGCCTGCCGCGGCGAGAACCGCGTCAGCCCGGCGCCGAAACGGTCGATGTCGAAATGAGCGCAGGCCGTGGACATGTACTCCATGCCGCAGCAGGCCGTGATGAAGGGGTAGTGGAAGAGGGAGAACTTCCGGCCCCAGCCGAGGGCGGCGTCGAAGCGCGTGGCGACGAAGTCGAAGCCGCTCATGACCAGCGGAAAACCCCTTTCTTCCAGGCGTAGGCGAAGCCCGCGCCCAGGATGAGGGCGAAGACGCCCAGGGCGGCCAGGCCGCTCAGGCCGCGGCCGCGGAAGGCGACGGCCAGGGGGAAGAGGAACAGGACGACGACGTCGAAGGCCAGGAAGAGCAGGGCGACGAGGAAGAACGGGACGTTTACCGGGCCGATGCCGTCCTGGAGCGGCGGGCTGCCGCACTCGAAGGGCCGTTCCCTGGCGGGATTGGGGCGGCGGGGGCCGAGCAGAGGGTTGACCAGGACCATGGCGGCGGCCAGGACGCCGAAAACGAGAAAAGAGACGACGACTTCCACCATGGTTTTTTCTTTCGAGAGGCGCCCCGATTGTATAGAAAGGCCCGGCAATCGTCAACGGCGCCGGGGATCGTCCCCGGCCGGGGTCGTCCCTCTCAGGAATTCAGGATATGCAGCGCTTCGTTGTTGGCCTTGAGCGCGGCCTCGCCGACGGCCTCGGACAGCGTCGGATGGATATAGATGATGCCGTCGAGCTCCCGGAGGGTCAGGCCCCTGGACACGGCCATCGTCAGGACCGGGATCATGTCCGAGGCGCCGGGCGCGACGACATGGGCCCCGATGACCTTGTCGGCCTCGTCGGCCAGGACCTTGACCAGGCCGTCGGTCGCCTCCATGGTCATGGCCCGGCCGCTGGCCTGTAGCGGGAAGACGCCGGACTTGACCTTGATGCCCCTGGCCGCGGCCTCTTCCTGGGTCAGTCCGACGGAAGCGAACTCCGGCTCGGTGAAGACGGCGGCCGGCAGGGCCGAATAGTCGACCGTCCGGGGCATCCCGGCCGCGTTGGCCACGGCCACGAGGGCGTCATGGTAGGCCTTGTGGGCCAGGAGCTTGCCGCCGACGACGTCGCCGATGGCGTAGATCCCCGGGACGCTCGTCCTCAACCCGGCGTCGACCTTGACGAAGCCGCGGTCCAGGGCCAGGCAGGGCTCGCCCTCGAAAAGGTCGGCGGTGTTGGGCTTGCGGCCGGCCGAGAGGAGGACCTTTTCGGCCCGGTATTCGAACGGCGCGTTGGTCTTGAGCGAGACGCCCCTGAGCGCGACGCCGTCCGCCTCCACAGCGGCCCCATCGATCCTCACCTCCGTGAAGATCTTCAGTCCCTGCTTCTTGAGGGCCCGCTCCAGGCGGGTCACCGCTTCCTTGTCCGAACCCGGCAGGATCTGCGGCAGGATCTCGAGCACGGTGACGTCCGTCCCCAGGCGCCGGTAGATCGAGCCCATCTCCAGGCCGATGGCCCCGGCGCCGATGATGAGCAGGCTCTTGGGAGCCTCGGGCAGGGTCAGGGCCTCGGTGCTGGTGATGACGGCGCGGCCGTCGGCCTGGAGGAAGGGCAGGCCGGCCGCCCTGCTGCCCGTGGCCACGATGACCGCGTCCGCCTGGAAGGCCCGCTCCCCCGCCCCGGTCCGGGCCACGACCGTACGGTCGGCCCGTAGCCGGGCCGGGGCCTTGACGATCTCGACCTTGCCCTTCTCGAGGAGGAAAACGAGCCCCTTGACCAACTGGTCGACGACGGCCTGGCGGCCCTGTTGAACCTTGGACCAGTTCAGCCGGACGTCCCCGGCCGGACCTTCGAGGGTCTTCATCCCGGCCAGCTCCTTGAGGACCCGGGTCTGGTGCAGGAGGTATTTCGTCGGGATACAGCCGTAATTGATGCAGGTGCCGCCGACGCGGTCCTGGTCGATCAGGGTGACCGTTTTACCGAGCTGGGCGGCCCGCATGGCGGCCAGATAGCCGCCCGGCCCGCCGCCGATGATGACCAGATCCCGGTGTTCAGCCATGTGGATCCCTCCTAGACCGCGGCCGGCGCCCGGCCGGGAGCGGTCCGCTTCTTCAGGAACGTTTTCAGGAACAGGACGACGACGCCCGCCGACAGGGCGAAGAGCAGCAGGTCGGCGGCGATCAGGACGAAATTGCCCTGCTTGAGATACCCGGCCAGCAGGATGCCCAGGGCGACCAGCGTGGTCACGACCATGAAGGCGGCCGGTACGAGCGTGAACCAGTTCCGGCGCTTGCGCAGCAGCAGCCAGGCCGAGACCGTCAGCAGGGCCATGGCCGCCAGGAGCTGGTTGGCCGTGCCGAAGATGGGCCAGAGCGCGTTGAAGGCGTTCGAATAGGCCAGGACCCACATCAGGAGGACGGAGATCCCGGAATTCACCCAGTAATGCTTGAGGAAACGCGGCACCTTCCTGAAAGCGATGGCCCACAGCTCCTCGAAGAGGTAGCGGTTGAGCCGAACGGCCGCGTCGAGCGTGGTGATGACGAAGCCCTCGACGAGCAGGATGCCGAAGACCGTGCCCAGGGCCACGGGGATGCCCAGGCCCTCATGGAATAGACGGCCGGCGGCCAGCGAGAATCCCAGGATGGGATTGGACTTCACGGCCGGGTCGGTCGGCCAGACGATGGCCTTGTAGTCGGAGAAGGCCATGACCGCGCCCAGGGCCAGGAGGACGCAGACCGAGAGGAGCGACTCGAGCAGCATTGCGTTGTAGCCGACGGTGCGGGCGTCGGTCTCCCGGGACAGCTGCTTGCAGGTCGTCCCGCCGGCGACCAGACAGTGGAAGCCCGAGATGGCGCCGCAGGCGATGGTGATGAACATCATCGGCCAGACAAAGCCCAGGCTGGACGCGCCTTCGGCCAGGTTGAACGTCGGGACGGACACCTTCAGGCCCTGGAAGCCGCAGCTGAAGAGCGACACGATCATCAGGACGATGCCGCCGTAGAGGATCTGGACGTTGATGAAGTCGCGGGGCTGCAGTATGAGCCAGACCGGCACCCCGGCGGCGACGAGGACGTAGCCCGAGATGATGAGCATCCAGGTCGTCGGGGCCAGGGTGACGGGATGGGCGATGCCCATGAGGATCGAGCCGACGCAGATCGCGGCCGCCAGGAAATAGGCCGGTACGGTCTTGAGGTTCTTCTTGAAGAGCAGGAAGCCGAGAAGCGGCGAGCAGAGGGTGATGACGATGACCGAGGTCGAGGCGATGCCGCCGATGCGGCCCATGACCACGCCCTCCCGGACGACCGTCTTGAGGAAAGTATGGCCCTCCTCGACGCCGATCTTGGCCAGCGGCCAGACCGAGGTCAGCGAGATCGACGTGGCGCTCAGGAAGGACGAGGTCACCAGGACGATCATGACGATGGTGAAGGCGATGAAGAGCCTGAAGCCCGAGCCGCCGAGGGTCTTGCGGGCCACCTCGGCCATGGACTTGCCGCCCTCGCGCATGCTGATGAAGAGGGTCGTGTAGTCGTGGACGGCGCCGATGAACACGCCGCCGAAGACGACCCAGAGCCAGGCCGGGCCGAAGCCGTAGAGGATGGCCATGGTCGGCCCCAGGATGGGGCCGGCCCCGGCGATGGCCGAAAAGTGGTGGGCGAAGACGACGAAGCGCTTGGTCGGGACGTAATCGCGGCCGTCGTTGAAGGTCACGGCCGGGGTCGGGTGGCCGGCGTCCTCGCCCAGGTGACGGGCCACGTAGCGGGAATAGAACCGCCCGGCCAGGATGAAGACGGCCGAGGCGGCGAGCAACACGACAAGAACATTCATGAGGTTCTCCCTCGGCGAGGGCCGGCCCTCGCGCGGAATAGACTTTTATAGCACCCTGCTAATGGGGTGTCAAAGCCCGGACGGCCCGCGGGCCGGATTTGACGGCCTCCCGGAAAACCGGTAAAAAAGGGTTCTTATCCCGTCTCCGGGATTCCCTCTCGCGGCGGCGATGTTCGTTGCCTCGAAGGTCCCCGTTGCTGGAGAGGGGGGCCGGCAGGGAGCGAAGTCATCGAAGCGACCATCAGAAGCATGGCGGAGCGGCTCGGAGCCATGCTTCTGGGAGATATCAGGAGAAAGAGCTATCTTAAAATTCTCTCAGAATCCCGGCCTCGAGTGCTCGGCCATGATTCTGACCTCCGCTCCCAAGAGTCCGCTTCGCGCCGGCCGGGGAACAAGAGGCAATGAACTGAGCCAAGCCGAAGAGAGGAACTCTCACGGAATCGGGAGAAGAACCTAAAAGAGGGCCGCAGCGAAGAGAAGGAGACCCTGCATGCTGTCAACGCCGGAGAAGCTCGTTTTCGTTCTGCTGATCGCCGCCACGGCGGCGGCTTTCTTCGTCCCGATCGTCCGCCGCGTCCGCATCGTCCTGGCCGGCGCGCCCGAGGACCGGTTCCGCGACCTCGGAAAACGGTTCGGCCACGCCCTCGGCCGGGTCCTCTTCCAGCGCTGCACACTGCGCCGCGAGCGGGTTTTCACCGGGTTGATGCATGCCTGCATCTTCTACGGCGCCCTGACCTTCGACACCATGACCGTCAGCCACACTCTCGAAGGCTTCTTCGACGGCTTCTACCTCTTCGGCCGGACGCGCTTCGGCCTGTTCTTTTCGTCCCTCATCGACGTCGCGGCCTTCTCGGTCATGGCCGGCGTCGCCTTCCTGGCCTTCCGCCGCTTCGTCCTTCGGCCCAAGGCCTACGCCACGACGCGCGGCGATTCCGCGGTCATCTACCTCCTGGTCACCCTGGCCACGGCGACCTTCCTCTATTTCGAGGCCTTCTCCGTCGCCGCCCATCCCGAGACGGCGCGGTGGTCGTTCCTCGGGCCCTGGCTGGCCGGCCTGATCCGCCGTTCGGGCCTGGACGCGGCCTCGATCGCCTGGCATTTCCGGGCGGCCTGGTGGGCCCACGTCGTCGCCGTCTACGCCTTCATCGCCTACGTCCCCCACTCCAAGTACCTGCACATGTTCGCCGGCCCGTTCAACGTCTTCTTCCGCCGGTCCGCGCCGAGCGGCGTGCTGGCGCCGCTCGACCTGGAGAAGTCGGAGGTCTTCGGCCTCGAGAAGCTGCCCGACTTCGCCTGGAAGGACAATCTCGACGCCTTCGCCTGCATGGAATGCGGCCGCTGCCAGGACGCCTGCCCGGCCTTCGCCAGCGGCAAGCCCCTGTCGCCCAAGATGATACTGTTCAACATGGAAAAAGCCCTGCTGGCCGGCGACCGGGCCCTGCTGGAGAAAAAGCGCGACGACCTTCCCGGGCTCGTCCCGGCCGCGTTCACCGAGGGCGAGATCTGGACCTGCACGACCTGCGGCGCCTGCCAGAAGGTCTGCCCGGTCGAGATCGAGCACATCCGCAAGATCGTCGGCGCCCGCCGCAGCCAGGTCCTCATGGAGAGCAAGTTCCCTTCGGAGCTCAACGCCTTCTTCCGCAACATGGAGACGAACTCCAATCCCTGGGGGATCGGCTTCGCCAAGCGGGCCGAGTGGGGCGAGCCGCTCGGCGTCCGGCACATCAAGGACGTTCCCGGGGCCGAATACCTCTTCTGGGTCGGCTGCATGGGCGCCTACGACGAGGGCGGGAAGAGCATCGCCGCCGCGTTCGTCAGGATCCTGCGGGCCGCCGGCGTCTCCTTCGGCACGCTCGGCGCCGAGGAAAAGTGCTGCGGCGATTCGGCCCGGCGGCTGGGCCACGAGTACCTCTTCCAAAGCCTGGCCCAGGAGAACATCGCCCTCTTCAAGCGCTACGGCGTCCGGAGGATCGTCACCATCTGCCCCCACGGCTATAACGCCCTCAAGCACGAATATCCCAGGCTCCTCGACCTTGTCCCGGACCTCTCGGACGAGGACAAGGCCGGGCTTCGGTCGATCGAGGTCGTCTCCCACGCCGAGCTCATCGCCCGGCTGATCGGCGACGGCCGGCTGGCCCTCAAGCCCGCTCCCGCCGGAACGTACGCCTTCCACGACCCCTGCTACCTCGGCCGCCATAACGGATTGGTCCGGGAGCCGCGGTCCGTCCTGGCCGCCGCCCTGGGCTCCGGGACCAAAGAGCTCGCCCGCCACGGCCAAGACAGCTTCTGCTGCGGCGCCGGCGGAGGGCTGATGTGGACCGAGGAATCGCTGGGGACCAGGATCAACCGGCTGCGCACGGACGAGGTCGCTGCTTCGGGCGCCTCTCTGGCCGCGGCGGCCTGTCCCTTCTGCCTGACCATGCTTCGCGACGGGCTCAAGGACAAGGGCCGGGACGATATCGCCGTCAAGGACATCGCCCAGATCGTGGCCGAACGCCTGGCCTGAGCCGCTAAAACACTTTTTCGACCGCGATGCCGCGGGCCCGGAGGGCCTTGGCCAGCCGGTCGGCCTGGTCCCGGAAGAAGGCGTCGGTCAGGGCGGCCAGCAGGCCCTGCCGGGCGTAGAGTGCCCGGACGGCCGGGACGTAGTTCATGCGGTCGATGAGGACGCGATCGACCGCCCCGTCGAGCAGGGCCGCCAGCCGCTCCGGGTTCCCGGGCAGGAGCGGGCCGGCGAAGGCATAGGTCGCGACGCCGGCGGCCCTGAACTCCCGCAGAGCCTCAATCCGTTCCGCCACCGGGGACGACGTCCGCTCGAAGGCGCGGATGATCGATTCGTCGTCGCTGGCGACGCTGAAGCCGACCTCGACCTCAGGTATGCGCCGGATGACGTCGATATCGCGGCGGATGCGGACCGACTTGGTCTGGATGACGACGGGGAAATCGCGCCCGGCCAGGACCTCGAGGGAGCGCCGGGTCAGCCCGTAGCGCTCCTCTAGCGGCTGATAGGAATCGCAGACCGAGGAGAACCAGATCTTCCCTCTCCGGGCCTTGACGATCTGCCTGGCCAGCAAAGCGGGGGCATTGACCTTGGCGTCGACGAAATCGCCCCAGGGCTCGCTGTGACCGCTGTAGCGCCGCATGAACAGCGCCGCGTAGCAGTAGGCGCAGCCGACCTGGCAGCCGGTGTAGGGATTGACGCAGTAATCGTAGATCTTCGAGGCGTTGAGGATGGACTTGGCTTCGATCTCGCGGACGACGGGGCCGGGCATGAAGCTATTATGGGGGCGGTTCAGGCCAGGATCTCGCGGAAGGCCCGGATCGCCCGGTCGATGTCCTCGTCGCCGACGTCCTTGTGGGTGACCAGGCGGATGCCGCCGGGCACGGCCAGGGCCAGGATGCCTTTCTCCTTCATCCGGGCCAGCATGTCGTCGACGCCGAGCCTCGGGTGCTCGAAGCCGAAAATAACGATGTCCGTTTCGACCTCGGCCGGGTCGAGCCGGACGCCCGGCAGCCCGCTGATCGCGGCGGCCAGCCGCCTGGCCCGGGCGTGGTCGTCCTTGAGCCGGTCGACCATCTCGGTCAGGGCGATGAGGCCCGGCGCGGCCAGCACGCCGGCCTGGCGCATGCCGCCGCCGAAGGCCTTGCGGAGCCGGCGGCCGAACTCGATCCGCTCCCGGGGACCGGCCAGCATCGAGCCGACCGGCGCCGAGAGCCCCTTGGACAGGCAGAATTGGAGGGAGTCGACCTGGTCGGCGAAGTCGCGGACCGGGACGCCCGAGGCGACGCTGGCGTTGAAGATCCGGGCCCCGTCGAGGTGGACCTTGAGGCCGTTCGCCTCGGCCACCCGGCGGATGCCCCGGAAGTTCTCCAGCGGGACGACCGCTCCGCCCCAGTTGTTGTGGGTGTTCTCCAGGCAGACGAGCGAGGTCCGGGGGGTGTGGACGTTCGGCCTGCGGACGGCCGCGGCGACGTCCTTCGGGTCCATGGCCCCGCGCACGGACCGGACCGGCCGCGGCGTCACGCCAGAGATGAAGGTCATGTGGGTCGATTCCATGTTGTAGATGTGCGAGCGCTCCTCGACGATGACCTCCTCGAGGGCGCTCGTCCACATCTTGACGGCGATCGAGTTGGCCATGGTGCCGGAGGGGCAGAAGAGCGCCGCCTCCTTGCCCATGATGCCGGCGGCCAGCCGCTCGAGCTCCTGGACGGTCGGATCGTCGCCGAGCACGTCGTCGCCGACCACGGCCTCGGCCATGGCCCGGCGCATCTTCTCGGTCGGCCGGGTGACGGTGTCGCTGCGGAAATCGGAATAGGTGATGGACATGATCATTCCTCCGGAAGCCTCATTATAGGGGTTTCGTCGACGAAATGCAGTCCCCCCCCGCGGCCGTTGCCCGTCCCCCCCGGCCGGCCGGCCGCCGGCCGTCCTCGGGGAAAAGGCAACGGACGCGTCGTTTACTAAGTTCGGGAACTATGATAATAATAGTCCCGAAAAGTCCCGAGCGTGAACACCGCAGATGGCGAAAGATCTTCTTTATAAGGCGGCCGTCGGCACGCTCCTGTTCCTCGTTGCCTTCTTCGTCAGCGCCGTCATTTTCTCCCAGGTCCTGCTCAAGAGCGAAGTCGTCACCGTGCCCGACGTCACCGGCCGGACGGTCGCCCAGGCCCGGTCCGAGCTCCTGAAAAAGGACCTGTCCCTGGCCCAGAAGGGCAGCGAGCCCAGCGACCGGCTCGATCGGGGCCTCATCGTCCGCCAGGACCCGGCGGCGGGCTCGCGCGTCCGCATCACCCGCCCCGTCCAGGTCTTCATCAGCTCCGGCAGCGGCACGGCGACCGTGCCCGACCTGGCCGGCAGGACGCTGGACGAGGCCCTGACCCTGCTGCAGTCGGTGGGCCTGACCAAGGGCCAACTGAGCCAGGTCCACACCTCGCAGCGGCCGGCCGGCCGGGTCCTCGATCAGAGGCCCGCCCCGGGCGCCGTCGTCGAGCGCGGCGGCGCCGTCGGCCTGCTGCTCAGCCAGGGCGACGTCGATCCGCGCTACGTCATGCCCGACCTCATCGGCCGCCGGGCGGCCGGCGTCATCTCCGGCCTCGACGCCCGCGGCTTCAAGGTCGCCGACATCCGCTACGTCTATTACCCGGGGGCCGCGGCGGGCCTGATCGTCAAGCAGGAACCGCCGAACGGCTACCGCATCCAGAAACGCAACCGCATCTCCTTCGAGGTCAGCCGCTGATGGCCCTCATCGCCCCGTCACTCCTCTCGGCCGACTTCTCCCGGATCGGCGAGGCCGTCCGCCTGGCCGAGGAGGCCGGCGCCGATCTCATCCATGTCGACATCATGGACGGGCACTTCGTGCCCAACCTGACCCTGGGGCCCCAGCTCGTCGCCGCCGTCCGCAAAGAGACGCGCCTGCCCATCGACGTCCACCTTATGGTCGAGAACCCCCGGGCCTTCGTGCCCCTGTTCCACGAGGCCGGGGCCGACTGGATCTCCCTCCACGTCGAGGCCACGGCCCACCTCCACAAGGACCTGTCCCTGATCCGCTCCCTCGGCCGCCGGGCCGGAGCGGCGCTCAACCCGGCCACGCCGATCGGCGCGCTCGAGGAGGTCCTGGGCCAGCTCGACTACGTTCTGATCATGTCCGTCAATCCCGGCTGGGGCGGCCAGTCCTTCATCCCCTCCTGCCGGGACAAGATCCGCCGGCTCCGCGACCGCATCCGGGCCGCCGGCCTGACCGTGCCCATCGAGGTCGACGGCGGGGTCAAGCTCGACAACGCCGGGGATATCATCCGGGACGGGTGCGGGATCGTCGTTGCCGGCTCGGCCGTTTACGACGCCCCGGACCCGGCCGCGGCCATCCGGACCCTGAAAGACATCGCGAGGAAAGCCATATGACCACACGCTCCCCCAAGACGATCCCGGCGGCCCTGCTGGCCCTGCTGATCCTGACCGGCCTGACCGCGGGCTGCCACAAGAAGAAGGTCGTACTGGCCCCCGACCTGGCCTCCTCCGACGAGGCTCTCTACCGGCTCGGCGAACAGTACGTCAAGAAAGACACGGAAAAGGCCCTCCTCTATCTTCGCCAGGTCATCGACTCGTTCCCCAAGAGCTTCTACGCCCAGCGGGCCAAGCTCCTGATCGCCGACGCCTATTTCCGCAAGGGCGACGAAAGCAACATGATCCTGGCCGCCGCCGAATACCGGGAATTCATCCGGACCTATCCCTACTCGCCCTCGGCCGCCTACAGTCAGTACCAGATCGCCATGACCTTCTACAAGAAGATGCTGAAGATCGGCCGGGACCCCTCCAAGACCATCCAGGCCCTGGCGGAGCTCAAGAAGGTCATCGCCGACTACCCGGCCAGCGACCAGGCCAAGGAAGCCCAGGTGAAGATCAAGGAGTGCGAAGAGCGCCTGGCCGCTCACAACACCGACATCGCCCTCAGCTACCATAGCCGCCGGGCCTACCGGGCCGCCATCAGCCGGCTGTCCGAGGTCATGAGCCAGTTCCCGGAATACTCCGGCCTGGCCCGGGTCTATTTCTACCTCGGCGACTGTTATTTCCAGATCAGGCTCTACGACCAGGCATTCCCGTATTTTACCAAGGTGGTCTCGGACTATTCCGGGGACAAGCTGGCCAAGACCGCGGCCAGGCGGCTGGCCGATACCGAGCGCCTCAAAGCCGCCGCGCCCAAGCCTAAGGCCAAGACCAACTGAACTCCAGCGTGGGTCGGGGAGGTTCTTCATGGGGGACCGGAGGAGACGGCTGGGGGGCATCCTGGGATTCGCGGCGGTCGTCGCCCTGGCCGCCGGCGCGGCCGCCGAGACGAACGTCCGCTCGATCGCCGTGGGGCTGACCTGCGAAAGCCTGCCGCGCACCGTAGTCTGGAAGGGCGACGACGCCTCGTCCAAGATATCCGGCAGCCTTCTCTCGCTCCGGGCCGATCTCGGCATGCCCGGGGGTATCGTTTTCAGCCTCAGCGCCGGGGCCGTCCTGACCGATTTCCGGGGTCTGGAGTTCAACGGCCTGCCGATCGGCCTGGCGTACGACGCCTCTCCCCTCCTGGGCCTGGCTTTCGGAGCCGAGGCCATCGTCCCGCTCCACGAGTTTTCAGGCCTTGAGATCGGCGCGACAGGCCGGCTCGTCTATGCTTTCGGGATGTCGAAAACCTGGCCCCTCGAGGGCTTCGCGGTCGAGGGCAGCGCCGCCGGCCGGTCGAGCTGGCTCGAGGCCGCGGCGGGTCCGCGCCTGACCTGGCGGCGCCTGGCCGGCTTCGTCCCGTACCTCGAGATCCAGGCCCGCTGGCTCCAGGCCTCGTTCAAGATGAGCGAAACCCTCGAGGACCTCCAGGGGGAAGAGACCAAGCGCGTTCGCGGCGACTTTTCGTTCAGCGCCGCGCTCGGCGTCGAGGTTCCCCTGTCGGACCGGCTGTCGCTGCGGGCCCGGGCCGGACTCCTGCCGCGCTCGGGCGGCGCCGACGCCCTGGCCTTAGTCGGGTTCGCCTACACGTTCGAGGGAAGGAAAGGACCATGACCAAAACGCCCCGGCGGCTCCTGCCCGCGTTTCCGGCCCTCCTGGCCCTGCTGGCCGTCCTCTGCGCCGCCCCGGGTCCCGGCGACGCCGCGCCGGGCCGCTTTCAGAAGCGGATCGTCCGGGGAGCGGCCCGCTGGAGCCCGCCCGCCATTCGGACCGAGCGGCCGATCGCCGGCCGCCGCAGCTTTCGCTTTGCAGCCGACCGCGTCCTCGTCCGTTTCCGCTCCGAGGTCTCAGACGAGTACGCCGAAGGGCTGCTGCGGTCCTATGGCTTCCCCGGCCTCCGCCGCATCGCCGGGATCGGCGTTTGGAGCGTCAGGACCGCGCCCGGCCAATCGGTGGCCGAGACCCTGACCATGCTGCGCCGCAACGGCGACGTCGCCCTGGCCCGGCCCGACTACCGGGCCCGCCTGGCTGACGTCCCCAACGACACCTACTTCGCCAGCTACCAGTACAGCCTCCGCAACCTCGGCGGCGTTTTGAACATCAGCCCGGAGCTTCAGCTCCCGATGACGTCCGGGGCCGACATCAAGGCCGTCACGGCCTGGGACGAGGCCAGGGGCGACGCCGAAACCGTCATCGCCATCGTCGACACGGGGGTCGATCTGGACCACCCCGAGCTGATCGCCAAGCTCGTCGGCTACGGCCACGACTTCGTCAACGGGGACGAAGAGGCCGGCGACGACAACTGGCACGGCACCCACGTCGCCGGGATCGCGGCCGCGGACACGAACAACGGGGCCGGCATCGCGGGCGTCGCCCGGGACTGCCGTATCCTCCCCGTCAAGGTCGTCGCCGCCGACGGCAACGGCTACTACAGCTGGATCATCGACGGCATCATCTGGGCCGCCGACCACGGCGCCGACGTCATCAACCTCAGCCTCGGCGGCGACGTCGACGATCCCTTCCTCGAGGACGCCTGCCGCTACGCCCACGACAAGGGCGTGGTCATCGTGGCCGCCGCCGGCAATGACGGCCAGCCGGGGGTCCTCTACCCGGCCGCCTACGACGACTACGTCCTGGCCGTGGCCGCCAGCGATTACAACGACGCCCTGGCCGGCTTCTCGAATTACGGCCCGGAAGTGGACGTGGCCGCCCCCGGCGTCTGGATCCTCGGCCCGGCCCCGCAGTGGTACGTCGGCGAGGGCTATCTGCCTTACCTCTTCGCCTCCGGGACCTCGGCGGCCGCGCCCCACGTCGCCGGCCTGGCCGCCCTGCTCAGGAGCGCCAAGCCCGACCTGACGGTCGACCAGGTCATGCAGATCATCCGTTACACGGCCGACGACATCAACCGGACGTCCCTGCCGGGCCGCGACGACCACGCCGGCTACGGCCGGATCAACATGGAGCGGGCCCTCGTCCCGTACATCCTGCGCTAGCGAGCGGGCCGGGGATGATCAAGCTCCTGCGGGTCAGGAACCTGGCCACGATCGAGGACCTCGAGGTCCCGCTCGAGCCCGGCTTCACCATCCTGACCGGCGAGACGGGCGCCGGGAAGTCCATCCTCATCGACGCCATCCGCCTCATCCTGGGCGAGAAGGGCACGCCCGACCTCGTCCGCACCGGCAAGCCCGAGGCCTTCGTCGAGGCCGTCTTCGATGTCGCCGGCCTGGGCCTCGACCTGGCCGGATTGCCCGAGCCGGAGGACGGCGAGCTGCTCGTCCAGCGCTCGGTCACCGACCAGGGCGGGGGCAAGGCCTTCGTCAACGGCGTCCTCGTCCCGGTCCGGCGGCTGCGCGAGCTGGGCCCGCGGCTGATCGACATCTACGGGCAGAACGATCACGTCTTCCTGCTCCATCTCGAGAACCACCTGGCCTATCTCGACGGCTGCCTGGGCGCCGCCGGCCTGGTCGCGGAAACGGCCCGCGCGTCCCAGGAGCTTCGCCGGCTGGTCCAGGAGAAGCGCGAGCTCGAGGGCCGGGAGAAGGAGCGCGAGCAGCGGCTGGATTTTATCGCCTACCAGCTCAAGGAGATCGAGGCGGCCGGCCTCAAGCCCGGCGAGGACGAGGCCCTGCTCCGCGAGCGAGAGATCCTGCGGAACGCCGAGAAGATCGCCGGCCTCGTCGACAAGGCCCTCGACCTGGCCTACCTCGGCGAGGACTCGCTCGTGCCCCGCCTGGCGCGGCTCAAGTCGGTCCTCAACGATCTGGCCGCCTACGAGGACTCCTTCGGCGGGTTCCGGGCCGGCCTCGAGGACGCCGCCATCCTCCTCCAGGACGCGGCCGACTCGCTCGTCCGCTTCCGCGACCGGCGGGCCGGCGCGCCCGAGAACGCCGAGGAGGTCGAGGAGCGGCTGAGCGTCATCGAGAAGCTCAAGCGCAAGTACGGCGGCTCGGTCGAGGCCGTCCTGGCCCATGGCGAGGGCCTGCGCCGCGAGCGGGCCGGGCTCGAATCCGGCCGGGAGCGGCTCCAGGAGCTCGAGACGGCCATCGGGGCCAGGTTCGACGAGTACGCCCGGGCCGCGGCCCGGCTGGGCGCCGAGCGCCGGAAGGCCGCCGACCGCCTCGGCCGGACCATCGAGAAGGAGATCGCCCAGCTGGGCATGGCCAAGGCCCGCTTCGAGGTCCGGCTCGAGAGCCGGGCCCCATCGCTCGACGACCCGGCGACCATCCGCGACCAGGGCGCCGAGGAGGCCGAGTTCCTCCTTTCCCCCAACCCCGGCGAGGACCTGCGGCCGCTGCGGCGCATCGCCTCGGGCGGCGAGCTGTCCCGGATGATGCTGGCCCTCAAGGCCGCGGGCAAGGACCAGGCCGGCCGCCAGACCCTGATCTTCGACGAGGTCGACGCCGGCATCGGCGGCAAGACGGCCGAGTTCATAGCCCGCAAGCTCGACCAGCTGGCCGGCCGCCATCAGGTCATCTGCATAACCCACCTGCCCCAGATCGCTTCCGCGGCGGCCCACCATTTCAGCGTCGACAAGCGGGTCGAGAAGGAGCGGACCTTCACCGGCGTCCGCCGGCTCGGCCGGGAGGAGCGGGTCGAGGAGATCGCCCGGCTCATCGCCGGCAGCCGCCTGACCGAGGCCTCCCGCCAGATCGCCCGGGAGATGCTCGACGGCGGGCCTCCGAAAGGAAAGAAGCCGTGAGCCGGACTGAAGAGGCCCTGGCCCTGTTCCGGGCCGGGTTCAGCTGTTCCCAGGCGGTCTTCGCCGTTTTCGCAGGAGACGCCGGGCTCGACCGGGAGACCGCCCTGCGCCTGTCGCAGCCCTTCGGCGGCGGCATCGCCGGCGGCGGCGATTGGTGCGGCGCCCTGACGGGGGCCTTCCTGACCGCCGGCCTCAAGCACGGCCGGACCCGGCCGGAAGACCTCGCGGCCAAAGAAAAAACCTATGCCGTCGTCCGCGAGCTCACCGCGCGGTTCGCGGCCGGGCACGGCGGCGTCAAATGCCGGGACCTCCTCGGCTGCGACATCTCGACGCCCGAGGGCCGCCGCCAGGCCGACGAGCAGAAGCTGCACCAGACGCGGTGCGAGGCGCTGATCGCCGGCGCCGTCGCCCTCCTGGAAGAGCTCCTCTGACCGGCCCCGGCCGGCCGGTTCGTGTATAATGACCCTCTCATGAGCGCCCGCCTCGACGGCCTGAAGGTCTTCGTCCGGACCTTCGGCTGCCAGATGAACGAAAACGATTCGGAGCACATCGTCGGCGTCCTGGCCGCGGCCGGCGCGGCTCCGGCCGGGGGCCCCGAGGACGCGGACATCGTCATCGTCAACACCTGCGCCGTCCGCCAGAAATCGGAAGAGAAGCTCTACTCCTATCTCGGCCGCCTGGCGCGGCTCCGCCGCAAGCGGCCCTTCCTCATCGGCGTGGCTGGCTGCGTCGCCCAGGTCCGGGGCGCGGACCTGGCCGCCAGGGTCCCGGCCGTCGATCTCGTGATCGGGCCCGACAATTACCTCGACCTGCCGGAGATCATCGGACGGGCGGCCGAGGCGCCTGTCGTCCGGACGGACTTCGGACGGGACTGGCGGGAGATCGGACCCGAGGCGACGGCCCGGGTGACGCCGGCCAGCGCCTTCATCCCCGTTATGGAGGGCTGCGACAACTTCTGCGCCTACTGCATCGTCCCCTATTCCCGCGGACGCGAGAAGTTCCGGCCTCTCGGGAATGTCCTGGCCGAGGTCCGGAGCGCCGTCGCGGCCGGGGGCGTCGAGGTCCAGCTGCTCGGCCAGAACGTCAACTCCTACCGGGACCCGGGGTCCGGGCTGGGCCTGGCCGGCCTCCTCGAGGCCGTCGCGGCCGTTCCCGGCGTCGAGTGGATCCGCTTCATCACCTCCCACCCGAAGAACTTCGGCGACGACATCATTCGGGTCATGGCGGCCTGCCCGAAGATCTGCCCGGCCTTACATCTGCCGGTCCAGTCGGGCTCGTCCCGGGTGCTGGCCCGGATGAACCGGGGCTACGACCGCGAGGCTTACCTGGCCCTGGTCGGGCGCCTGCGGCGGGCCGTGCCGGACCTCCTCCTCATGACCGACATCATCGTCGGCTTCCCGGGCGAAACGGAAGAGGACTTCGAGGCCACGTGCGGCCTCCTGCGGGAGGTCGGCTACGCGGGCGTTTTCTCCTTCCGCTACTCGCCCCGCCCCCTGACCGCGGCCGCGGCCGGTCCCGACGACGTGCCGCTCGAGGTCAAGAGGCGCCGCCTGATCGCCCTGCAGTCGCTGCAGCGGTCCCTACAGACCGGACTGCTGCGCTCCTTCGTCGGCCGCGAGCTCCGGGTCCTCGGCTCCGGGCCGAGTCCCAGGGGCGGCGGCCGGTTCGCCGGCCGGACCGCCGGCAACCTGGTGGTCAACTTCGAGGCCCCGGCCGATCCCTCGGGCCGCTTCGTCACCGTCCGCGTCGGCGGCTCCGGCCCCTACAGCCTGCACGGCCGGGCCGTCGGATGAATGTGTCCCCGCCAGGGGGAACGGGAGCTATCCATTCCGTTGCACTTTGGCCGGGATTCCGATATAATCAACCATCCTTGAACCCCCTGACCAGGGAATCGAGAACGGCGGATGAAAGTCAACGTCTGGAATACGATCCTGCAGCTCAGCAAAGAGCGAGGGGTCGAGCCGCGCGTCATTATCCAGGCGATCGAAGAATCCCTGAGGGTCGCGTCGGCCAAGTTCTTCTCCCAGAAGGAGAATGTCCAGGTCCTGTTCCGGCCCGAGAAAGGCGAGCTCCGCGTCTTCGCCGTCAAGACGGCCGCCGCGAAGCCCAAGAACCCGGCCGAGGAGATCTCCCTGGCCGAGGCCCGGGCCATCAGGCCCGAGGTCAAGGAGGGCGAGACGGTCGAGATCGACCTGCCTTCCGACACCCTGGGCCGCATCGCCGCCCAGGCCGCCAAGCAGGTCATCTTCCAGAAGGTCCGCGACGCCGAGCAGGAGAAGATCATCAACGAGTTCGCCCCCCGGATCGGCGAGATCGTCACGGGCGTCGTCCGGCGGGTCGAGGACGGTTTCGTCATCCTCGAGGTCAACAAGACAGAAGTCGCCCTGCCCCTGCGCGAAAAGCTGCCTGACGAGCAGATCCGCCGCGGCGACCTGGTCAAGGCGGTCATCACCCAGGTGCTCAAGGGCTACCAGGGGCCCCAGATCATCGTTTCTCGGTCCTCTCCCCGCTTCCTGGCCCGGCTGCTCGAGACCGAGATCCCCGAGATCGCCAACGGCACCATCGAGATCAAGGATATCGTCCGCCAGCCCGGCGAGCGGGCCAAGGTCGCCGTGGTCAGCCGGGAGCGCGATATCGACCCTATCGGGGCCTGTATCGGCGTCAAGGGGAACCGCATCCTGGCCATCTCCAAGGAGCTCGGCGGCGAGAAGGTCGACATCATCCCCTGGTCTCCCGACCTGGTGACCTACGCCAAGGCCTCCCTCAGCCCGGCCAGGGTCGACCGGCTCCAGGTCGCGAGCCGCAACGAGAAGGCGGTCCTGGCCGTCGTGCCCCAGGACCAGCTGTCGCTGGCTATCGGCAAGAAAGGCATCAACGTCAAGCTGGCTTCCCGGCTCGTCGGCTGGAAAATCTCCATCAAACAAGAAGACGCCCATGACTGAACCGCTCAAGAAACCCCTCCTCAAGAAACCCCTCAAGCCCGAGGAACCCAAGGTTCCCCTGGTCGTTCGGGCGGCCCCGCCGCTGAAGAGGGCCGTCAAGCCCGGCGAGGAGCCTCCGGCCAAGCCCGGCGTCCTGAAGCCCGGGGTCCATCCCGGCGCCAAGCCCGCCGCGCCCGGAAAACCCGTGCCGGTCGTCAAGGCCGCCCCGCCGCTGAAGAGAGCCGTCAAGCCCGGCGAGGAGCCCCAGGCCGCCAAGCCCGCCGCCCCGGCGCCTCATCCGCCGGCGGCCAAGCCGGCCGCCCCGGCGAAACCCGCGGCCCCCGCGCCCGCTCCTGCTCCCGCTCCCGAGGCCGCCAAGCCGGCCGCTCCGGCGGCCAAGCCCGCCGCGCCCCAGGCCGCCCCGGCTAAACCGTCCGCACCTCCGGCCAAGCCCGCGCCGGCGCCTCACGCCGCGGCCGCTCCCGCTGCTCCGGCCGCGAAGCCCGCCGCCCCGGCGCCTCATCCGCCGGCGGCCAGGCCCGTTCCGGGCCAGGCGCCCCGGCCGGCCGGCCCGGCCAGGCCCGCCGCGCCCCATGCCGCCCCGGCCCAGAGGCCGGCCGCCGCAAAGCCCGTGCCGCCGCCGGCGCCCCCCAAGCCCCGGCAGAAGATATCCTTCCGCGAGGGCTGGCTGGTCAGGGACGCGGCCGAGGCCATGAAGATCCGGCCCAAGGACCTGCTGGAGAAGCTGGGCGCCAAGGGCTTCAACGCCGACCTCAACGACTTCGTCGACGCCGACACGGCCGCGGCTGTGACCCGGGCGACGCACTTCGACGCCGACTTCATCACGCTCGACCAGGCCATGCGGCTCCAGGCCGAGGCCAAGGCCTCGCACCTCGTGCCCCGCTCCCCGGTCGTCACCATCATGGGCCACGTCGACCACGGCAAGACGACCCTGCTCGACGCCATCCGCTCGTCCAACCTCGTCGACAAGGAGTCGGGCGGCATCACCCAGCATATCGGCGCCTACCGCGTCGCCGTCAAGAACCGGACGATCACCTTCATCGACACGCCTGGTCACGAGGCCTTCACCCGCCTCCGGGCCCGGGGCGCCGGGACGACGGACATCGTCGTCCTGGTCGTGGCCGCCGACGACGGGCTCATGCCCCAGACCAAGGAGGCCATCGACCACGCCCGGGCGGCCAACGTGCCGATCATCGTGGCCATAAACAAGATCGACAAGCCTGAGGCCAACGTCGACCGGGTCAAGCAGCAGCTGTCCAAGGAGAACCTCCTGGTCGAGGACTGGGGCGGCAAGACGATCTCCGTCGAGGTCTCCGCCAAGGAGAAGAAGAACATCGGCGATCTGCTCGAGATGATCCTGCTCCTCAGCGACATCCAGGAGCTCAAAGCCAATCCCGACGTCCCGGCCCAGGGCGTCGTCCTCGAGGCCCGCCTGGACAGCCAGAAGGGGCCCCTGGCCACGGTCATCATCCAGCAGGGCACGCTCAAGGCCGGCCAGTCCTTCGTCTCCGGCCTGACCATGGGCAAGGTCCGGGCCATGTTCGACGAGAATGGCAAGGTCATCAAGAGCGCCGGCCCGTCCATGCCGGTCGAGATCATGGGCTTCGCCGACGTCCCCGTGGCCGGCGACCCGTTCCAGGTCATGGAAGACGCCGAGGCGGCCCGCCAGGTCGTCGAGTTCCGCAAGGCCAGGGCCAGGAAGCCCGAGGCGGCCCGCGATACCGGCGTGACCCTCGATGATCTGTTCAAGAAGATCGAGGGCGGCCAGGCCAAGGACCTGAACATCGTCCTCAAGGCCGACGTCCAGGGCTCGCTCGAGGTCCTCTCGGACGTCATCCCGCCCCTGAGCACCGAGAAGGTCAAGATCAAGATCATCAGCGGCGGCACCGGCAACATCACCGAGGCCGACGTCCTGCTGGCCTCCGCTTCCAAGGCCATCATCGTCGGCTACAACGTCAAGCCGGCCCCCAAGATCCTCGACCTGGCCAAGAAGGAAGAGGTCGAGATCCGGACCTACAAGATCATCTACCAGCTCACCGACGATCTCAAGAAGGCCGTCATCGGCCTGCTCGAGCCGGTCATCAAGGAAACCTATATGGGCCGGGCCGAAGTCCGCAAGGTCTTCCAGATCCCCAAGGTCGGGGCCATCGCCGGCTGCTACGTTCAGGACGGCCGGATCACCCGCAACACCGAGGCCCGGGTCCTGCGCGGCCGCGAAGTCCTCCACCAGGGGCGGATCACCTCGCTCAAGCACCTCAAGGAGAACGTCACCGAGGTCAAGAAGGACTACGAGTGCGGCATCGGCGTCGGCGGCTTCAACGCCTTTCAGCCGGGGGACACGATCGAGGCCTTCATCCGCGAAAAGGTCCAGCCCGTTTAGCCGGACCGGAGGAGAGCATGATCGTCGGCGTGCTGACGCTCGATCTCTTTTTTCCCTACGCCCAGTCCCTGAAGGACAAGCGGCGCATCCTTCACGGCTTCAAGGACCGCCTGCGCCGCCACAACATCGCCCTGGCCGAGATCGACTTCCAGGATCTCTGGCAGCGGGCCCGCCTCGGCATCGTCACCCTCAACAGCCAGGCTTCGGTCGTCGAGGAGGTCTTCGGCCGCGTCCTGGCCGACGCCCGGAACCTCGAGGAAGCCGAGATCTCCGGCCACGAGATCCGCTATGTCTGAGAAGGGTTTCCGGACGCGGCGCGTGGCCGAACTCGTCCGGGACGAGCTCAGCCGCCAGTTCCTGGCCGAGTTCCGCGAGCCAGGCGAAGGGCTGTTGACGGTCACCCGGGTCGAGATGACGCCCGATCTGATGACGGCCCGCGTCTACCTGTCCGTGTTCGGCGGCGACCCGGCCGGCCGGCTGGCGCGGATCGAGCGCCAGGCCGGGGCCCTCCGCCGGGCGCTTGCCTCGCGTCTGAAGTTGAAGTATAATCCTCTGCTAATTTTTGCGCTCGATCCGGGACCGGAGCACCTGGACCGGATCGACCATCTGATCGAGGAGACCAAGAGGCATGGCCGCTGACCCGCGAGAACTCATCGCCGCCCGGCTCCGGGCCTCGCGCCGCATCGCCATCACCTCCCACCTCCGTCCCGACGGCGACTCCCTCTGCACGGCCCGGGCCCTGGCCCTGATGGCCGAAAGCCTGGGCCGGGAGGCGGCCATCATCAACCACGACGCGACGCCGTTTCCCTTCTCCGGCTTTCCGGACCTGGCCGGCATCCGCGTCGGCGCGATCCGGCCCGCCGACTTCGACACCGTCGTCCTGCTCGAATGCGCCGACGTGTCCCGCTCCGGCCACGAGGGCCTCGACGGGGCCTTCAAGATCAACATCGACCATCACTACTCGAACACCCCCTACGCCGACATCAACTGGATCGATCCCGAGGCCCCGGCCGTCGGAGAGATGGTCTTCGACCTCAGCGGCCGTCTCGGCGTCCAGCCGACGCCGGAGATCGCCGAGAACCTCTATTGCGCCATCGCCTCCGACACGGGCTCGTTCCAGTTCTCCAACACGACGCCGCGGGCCCTGGCCGCGGCGACCGAGCTGGCCCGCCTGGGCGCCTGCCCCAACCGCGTCGCCGAGAAGCTCTATTTCAACAACCCGCCCGAGAAGATCCAGCTCCTGGGCCGGGTCCTGTCGACGTTATCGATGGGCGCCGACGGCCGGATCGCGGTCATCAGCATGTTCCGGCGCGACCAGGAGGCCCTCCGCCTCCAGGAGGTCGACACCGAGGACATCACCACGCTGGCCCGGTCCATCAAGGGCGTCGAGATGGTCCTGTTCTTCAAGGAGATGGGGCCGGAGACCTACCGGGTCAGCCTGCGGTCGCGCGGCCAGGCCAACGCGGCCAAGGTGGCCGAGCACTTCGGCGGCGGCGGCCACGTCCACGCCTCGGGCTTCACCGTCTACGGACCCTACGAGCGCCTCATCCGGGAGGTGCCCGCGACCGTCGAGGCCCTGCTCGACGGCCATCCCGGCCAGGCGTCTTCCGGGCCGGCCCGCTGAGGGCGGGGCGGAGCCGTGGCGCTCGACGGCCTCCTCGTCATCGACAAGCCGGCTGGCCCGACCTCGCACGACATCGTCCAGCGGGTGCGCCGGGTCCTGAATACGCACCGAGTCGGCCATGGCGGCACCCTCGATCCGGACGCGACCGGCATCCTCCTCGTCGCCGCCGGGCAGGCGACCCGCTTCTTCCCTTTCCTGTCCAAGGAGCGCAAGACCTACGAAGGCGTCATCCGGATGGGCTTCTCGACCGACACCTACGACGCCTCGGGGCACCCGGCCTCGACGCCGGCCTCCGTCCTGCCTGGCCGGGAGGAGATCGCCGCGGCCATGGCAGGCTTCGTCGGGGACATCCTGCAAACCCCGCCGCGCTATTCGGCCAAAAAGCTCGACGGGCAGCCGGTCTACAAGCTGGCCCGGGCCGACCGGGAGTTCAGCCTGGCGCCCGCCCCGGTCACCGTCTTCCGTTTCGACCCGGGGGTCTGGAGCCCGCCCGACCTCGGCTTCGAGGCCGAGTGCTCGGCGGGAACCTATATCCGCTCGCTGGCCCATGACCTGGGCGCGCGGCTCGGCTGCGGCGCCCACCTGGCGGCCCTGCGCCGGACCGCGGTCGGTCCCTACGTACTGGCCCAGGCCGTCACGCTGGAAGCCTTCGAGGACGCCGGGGCGCGGGGCGAAGCGGAGGGGCTGCTGATCCCGCTCGGACGGCTCCTGCCGGACGTCCCGGCGGTCGTCGTCCTGGCGGAGGCCGAGGGCCGGGTCCGGAACGGACGGCTCCTCGAAGCCGCCGACCTGGCTGCTCCCCCGACCCCTCAGGCCCCGTCCGGGCCGGCGGCCGGCCTCGTCCGCCTGGTCGCGGCCGACGGCCGCCTCCTGGCCCTGGCCCGTCCGGCGGAGGGCGGCGCCCTCCATCCTTTCCTGGTCCTGCCCTGACGCCGGCCGGACCGGACCACAGGCGCCCTGGCCGGGCCCGGAAGGCCCGGAAAAATAGCGCCGGGTCCCCTTCCCCCATTGAATTTTTACGTCAATGGGGGTAAAGTATCGGGGTTATGCGGCTCAATAAGAACCAACTCGAGCACCTGGCCTCGGTGATCTTGCGCAGCCTGGTCAAGGAAGGCAAGATCATCGCCGAGGACAAGTCCCGTCTGCTCGAAGAGGTCACCACCGTGCTGGTCGAGGAGTTCCAGAAGGAGGACCGCCTGGACCAGGAGGTCCGCGAGCTTCTCAGTAAGCACATGGAGAAGATCCGCAAGGAGAACATCGAATACCAGGCGATGTTCAAAGAGGTCAAGAAGAAGCTCGCCCGGGAAAAGGGGATCGTCCTGTGAGCAACCGTCTGTCCCGGGAGAAGATCAACTACCTGTCCCGGCAGATCCTCAACGTCCTCGAGAAGGACGACCAGGTCGATTTCCTGGACGACCCGAACGAGGTCCGCCTGGTGATCGTCAAGTCCATCGAAGAGGAAATGCACCTCTACGAGGCCATCGACAAGAGGGCTATCGACAAGATCCAGGCCCAGAAGAAGGCCATCGAGGAGGGCTCCCGGGAATGGGAGATCCTCTATCGCAAGTACTACAACGACGAGCTGGCCAAGCTGGGCAAGCTCTCCGACTGATCCCTCTCTCCCCGCGCCCCGTCCCCGTTTTCCCGTAACCCCGCATCATCCCGCCTCCCCCGTTTTCCCGCCAAGCTCTCGCCGCCGGCCTGAAAAAGGCCCGGGAAAGGTTCTTCTCCCATCTCCGGGATTCCCTCTCGCGGCGGCGATGTGCCGGCGCGGAGCGGACTTAAGGGAGCGGAGGTCAGAATCATGGCCGAGCACTCGAGGCCGTGATTCTGAGAAATATCTTCTATGATAGCGAAACGCAAGCCCCCCGTTTCTTTTTCCTTCTTTTCATCTCTTCCTCTGGCTGCCTCGGTTTCATGAACCACCCTTCTATCCGCGCCATGATGCGCATCATAGCATTCGATCT
>Ga0209202_1000182_pt1 | contig 68334 bp, 63 predicted proteins | sample AD_UKC032_MetaG_FD_184416 | JGI IMG/M metagenome (GOLD analysis project Ga0209202, IMG submission 184416) | Active sludge microbial communities of municipal wastewater-treating anaerobic digesters from USA - AD_UKC032_MetaG (SPAdes) (version 2) | ecosystem: Engineered > Bioreactor > Anaerobic >... | reverse complement strand
ATCTGGTCAATGAGTTCTTTGGGAATGATGGGCAGCGCCGCTGCCGGCTTCTTCCTGCTCGTCTTGCTTGGCATACATGCTCCTTTGCAACATGTTATGCCTCACACACAAAATTTCTGACAGGCTCTTTTTCACGACGATCAATCTTGGCTGACCAATCTCTTAATTCCGGATCTTTGTCTGCCTCCACCATGAAGCGCGCTATTGCTTCACGCATCGTGATCTCGACCACAGTCGTAGCGTAAGCCCCTATATCGAGAAGGAAGTCCCTGACCGCACGTTGGCGGCTATACCGCGCAGAGGGGTTCCAGCACTTCACTTGAGTACCATGCGAATCGTGAAGACAGACTTGATAGGAAATACTGACCATGTCGGGGCGGCTTATATCGTCACCAAGATCGAAGCTTGCCTCAACTTGCGCCAACTCGATCACCCCGTCCAGTCGACTCTCGATTTCCTCTTGCCAGGGCGGCCAGTCGGGCAATTTGGTTGTTTGCATAAACATGCTGGTAAAGACCTGTTCGAAACGGGCGACGCTGATCTTGCCTACCTGAACGCGAAACAGCGGATTGATGATGACTGAAGTGCGTGCGGCGCCGGTATATGAGAGTCCAACGTGCGCATCGATAGGACTGAAAATCGGAGATTCAGGGAGCTTTTCCTCGATATGCAGTGTTCCGCAAGCAGCAAGCATCGTCAGCGCGAAAGCTGAAAAGATGGCTTTCCACGAATCGATGGGTATCAAGCGCATTCGTTGATTGTTCTGTCGACATTTAGGTGGCGCGATAATTGTACTTCTTGTTGTTGCCGGTGCCGTTCACGTCGCCACTCGCCAAGTATCTGCCGGTGATCAATGGGTGATCGGCTTGAATTCCGCGTCGTCAAAATAGGTGCCGTACTTGTCCAGCGCGCCGATTACCGTGACCGCGCCGCTCTGGCGTTTCACCTGTTTTGCCTTGCCGGCCATCTGCTCGGCGCCTTCAAGCAGTTCGGCAACGATCAGGTGCAGTTGCGCATCGGCTTTGGGTTCGAGCTTGCAGTTGGCGACGATGTTGCCGACTTCGCTCTCCACCTTCTTCGCCAGCGCGGCATAACTTTTCTTGGAGAGGCGGTTTTCGTGGATCTCGTGCAGCGACGCGGCCATTGCCTCGCGGATGTTGCCCATGGACTGACGCAGCGCGCCATCGGTTTTCCATTTCTTGCCGGCGTTGAGTTCCAGGGTTGCCGGTGCCGAGCCGTGATCGTGCTTGTGGTCATTGGCAGCGGTGCCGGGTGCGGCCATGGCAGTGCCGGAAACCGCCAGGCACAGGGCAGCAACCATCAGTAGCGAATTGCGTTTCATTCTTTGGATCTCCTTCTTGTGACAAGCCGGCACCGGACGCGGGATGCGCCGATTCGCCGGCGGAAAAAACAAAATATGTGCAGTGTTCAGCGCATTTCGAAGGCTTCCTGATGGAAGCGCGGTCGCCTGCCCAGGGCATGGAGTCCGCTGCGCAGGGCATCGGCCAGGCCACTGGGGCCGCAGAACCAGATTTCCGATGTCTTTGCGTCGCCCAACGATTCGGCCTTGAGTACGTTACCCTGGCTTGCGTCGTGAATGTGCAGGTGGATACCCGGCAGTTTGGCGCACAAGTTCTTCAGACGGGGCACGAAAGCGTCTGCGGCTTGATCGCGGGTGCAGTAGTGCAGTTCGGCAGCCGGCGCGCTGGCTGGGTTGGCCTGCAGCGATTCCAGCCAGGCGAGGAAGGGCGTGACGCCGATGCCGCCGGCAATCCAGATCTGTCTGGCCCGCGGGTTGCAACGGTCGATGTCGAAGCGGCCGTAGGGGCCTTCCACGCGCATCAATTGCCCCGGGCGCAGGCGATTTGCAAGGCCGCGCGTGTAATCGCCGAGTGCCTTGATCTGGAAGCTGATGACCCGGTCGCCCTGATCAGCGCTGGCGATGGTGAATGGGTGCGCCCCCTCCTTGTCGTCGAAGGTGACAAAGGAAAACTGGCCGGGGCGGTGGCCGGGCCAGGCGCGATCGAGGCGACAGTGAACGGTGGTGATGTCGGGCGCCGGCTGCTCGACCGAAACGATTTCGCCTTTGGCTGTACGCGCCCGACCGATGTCGCCGGTGAGCGAGCGGATGGCGCCGTAAACACCGGCTGCGAGCAAAATGGCGAGGAGGGCGCCAACCGGCTGCGCCCAGTAGTCACGTGGCGCGAGCAGGGCGGCGTGGAGGGCCAGCATCAGGTAGAGAACCGGCATGGCACGGTGCAGGAAGCGCCACGCGCGGTAAGGGAATTTTTTCCACAGCGTGATGACCAGCATGGCGAGAACGCCATAGATCGCCCATTCGCCCATGTCCTTTGCCAGGTCGCGCAGCACTTCCAGAAAGCCGGTGTATTTTTCCTTGGGCAGGCGGCCCTCGCGGCCGATCGTGGCTTTCAGGATATCGTCGGACATTTCGATCAGCCAGTGCGTGGCGGCGAAGGAAATGGCGAGGATGCCGGCCCACTTGTGCGTGCGGTAGACGCGATCCATGCCCCCCAGCGGAGTCTCCAGCCAGGCCGGGCGGGTGGCCAGCAGCATGGCCAGCGACATCAGCGAGATGGAGAGCAGCCCGCTCAGGTAGAGCGCCTCCTGGCGGGTTACCCATAGCGGGTGTGCGGTCGGCGGGCTGAGTGAATTGGCGACATCCCAGCCCCAGGCAAGGGCGACGATGGCGATAAGTGTGGCGAGCAGGGTTTTCATGGCCGTGGATTCAGAAGGTTCAAGATGTATGGCGTTCAGATGGCGCAAGCGCAGCGAAGGTTACTGGGCTACCGGCGGGGTGGCCGGTGCGGTTGCCTGCAGGTCGTCGCGGCAACGGCGCTTGGTACACTCGGCCGACGACGCCGCGTCGCGCCCACGGCTTTCCGCGGAGGCCACCTCCTTGTCGTGCTTGCGGCTTTCGTGCCGGGCGCGGCTGTCGGTGACTTCCCCTGTTTGCGGGTTGATGTGCAGTTTGACCCGCGTCCCGTTGGGATCGGTAGCCCGTGCCTCGTAGATGCCATGTTCGCGCTCGATCTTCTCGATGTTGCGGTAGCCGGCGGCCTCCAGCCTCTGGCTAACCTGCCCGATCGTCAGCCACTGACGATCGGCAGCCGTGCCGCCCGTACGATGTTCGTCCGCGAACGAAGGAACGGGCAGGAAGCCCCCCGCCATCAGCGCGGCGCCGAGAACCAGGGAGGCGAGGGCAGCAGCGAGAATTGTCGGAATACGCATGATGAATAGCTCCATTTGTTATGGTCGTTGCATCGACCTTGAATCCATTGTGCAGGCAGCGACCTGAATGCAGGCTGAAGCCCCCGTTCATCTGCCGTTCAGGAAGCATAGGCAGGTCATTCGTCGTAGTAGCCACGTTCGGCGTCGGCATGGCAGGCGGCGCAGTTGGCCCGGGTCCGCACCTCCTTGTGTTTCCATTCCCAGTCCGGCACCTTGCGGTGCTCCTTGACCCATTTCGGCAATTCGGTGATGCGCAGCGGCGCGTTCGCTGTCGATACGCCGCGCAACAGTTTGTCGCTGTAGCGCCGGCCACCCGTATCGGCGGCGTTGCCGGCCAGATAGTCGGCGATTTTTGCGGCGATTTCCGGGTCGACCGTGGCATCGTCGCCAAAATGGTTCTTGAGATCGCCCATCATGCGCTGCCACGAACTGGTAGGCAGCATCGAGGGGGCGAAGGCGAGATGGCAGCTGCCGCATTCCTCCTTGACCACCGGGTCGGAGACCGGCGGAAAATAGTGGCTGCCGCCCGCCTGGGCACGGCCCAGTACCAGGGCGGAAAAGGCGACGGCAAGCAGCGTAAGGGAAAGTGGGCGGGCGGGGAGGTTCATCTTCGGTTCCTTGAATGAGGGGGTGTGCTGAATGGCCTATTGGCTGATCATGAATGTCAGCCAGTCACCTTTTTCCAGCGGGCTGCATTCGCGACCGAGCACTTCGCTGCAGTTGCGCTTGAACCACTTTTCGACCTTGGCCGGGTCGCTGTAGCGCGCCGGCGAGGCCGACAGCGCCATGGCCTCGATGGTCTTGCCCGCCGGATTGCGGCCGCTGGCGCGGGTGTCGTTGCCGTGGCAGGAGGTGCAGGCCGGTGTGTCCGGCTTGCCGCCGGCAAAGGACTGGGTATGCAGCGTCTTGCCGCGCGCGGCGGAAAATCCGGAAAACGCCGGGCTTGCCGCCTTGGCGGCGCTGGCATACTTGTCCAGTTGCTCCTCGCGCGGGCCGGCCATGCCGGCGCTGGAAAAGCTGAAAGCCAGGGTGGCGGCAAGTGCGCTGATGATAAAGTTCCGGTTCATGTTTTTGCCCTCGGTTGGATCGGTGTGGAGCCACTATGCAAGACGGCAACTGAACGGAAGCTGAATCTGCCGTTCATCCTGCATTCAGCTTGGCCGGGCTATAAGAAAAGCCAGTTGCAACAAGGAAACCGGGAACTGCCGTGATTTCGAATCGATTCGCCAGCCGCAATGGACGCCGGGCGTTCCTGACCCTGTGTGCGGCATTTCTCGCCGGCGCGAGCGCACCGGGCGCGGCCCACGAAGACCACGACCAGGCTCGCCAGGCGCTCGAGGCCGGCGAGGTGTTGCCGCTGCGCAACATCCTCGAGCGAGTTGAGCGCGAGTATCCGGGCCAGGTGGTCGATGTTGAACTGGAGCGCGAAGATGGGTACGGCGGCGTGCGCTGGGTCTACAAGATCAAGGTGCTGCGCAGCGGTGGTTCCCTGGTCAAACTCAAGGTTGATGCGCGTGACGGGACGATCATCGGCAGAAAAGCCAGGGATGCGACGGATGGAAATGATGCACGGCGACCCCGGCGCAGCGGCGAGGGTAGTTGATGCGTATCCTCATTGTTGAAGACGAGCCAACCCTGCAAGCCCAGCTGGCGGAAGCCCTGGGCGCTGCCGGCTACGCCACGGATGCCGCCGGCAACGGGGTGGATGCCCATCACCTGGGTGACAGCGAACCCTACGACGCAGTGCTTCTCGACCTTGGCCTGCCGCAGATGGATGGCATTACCGTGCTCCGCAAATGGCGCGCCGCCGGCCGCACGATGCCGGTGCTGATCCTGACTGCGCGTGACGGCTGGCATGAAAAGGTGGCCGGCATCGACGCCGGCGCCGATGATTACCTGACCAAGCCCTTCCACATGGAGGAGTTGCTGGCCCGGTTGCGTGCGCTGATCCGGCGTGCCGGCGGCCATGCCAGCGCCGAGCTGAACTGCGGCCCGTTGACGCTCGATACCCGGCACAGCCGCGCCACCGTGGACGGCCAGGTGTTGACGCTGACCAGCCACGAATACCGGGTGCTGGCCTACCTGATGCATCACCGTGACCAGGTGGTTTCGCGCGCTGACCTGATCGAGCATATCTACGCCCAGGACCATGACCGTGACTCGAATACAGTGGAGGTTTTCATCGCCCGCCTGCGCAAGAAGTTGCCGGCGGGGCTGATCGAAACCGTGCGCGGCCTCGGCTACCGCCTCAGCCTGCCGCAATGAACAGCCTGGCGCCGCGCGGCTCGTTGCGCATCCGGCTGCTGGCCGGCACCCTGTTCTGGATCGCCGCCTCGATCGTGGTTGCCGGCTGGGGGCTGCGCGATCTCTTCCAGCGCCATGTCGAAGCGCAGTTTCATGCCGAACTGACGACCCATCTTGACCAGTTGGCCGCCCAGCTGACGGTCGATGAACAGGGGCGGCCGGCGCTGGCGCAGGCCCTGAGCGATCCGCGCCTGAGCCGACCCTACTCCGGCTGTTACTGGCAGATCGACCGCATCGACGAAAACGGTGGTAGCGACCCGGCCGCCCGCGGGTTGCTGCGCTCGCGCTCGCTCTGGGACCACGTGCTCAGCGTCCCGCCGGATGCCCCGGCCGACGGCGAAATCCATCGCCATCGCGTGGCCGGTCCGGAAGACGTGATGCTCGGCATGGTCGAACGCAGTGTCCGGATCGAGGAGACGCCCAATGGCAAGCCGAAAACCTTTCGCCTGATCGCCGCCGCCGACGAAAGCCAGATGGCCGGGCCGGTGGCGCGCTTCAGCGGCACGCTCTGGCTGGCGCTTGGAATACTTGGGGCCGGTCTGGTACTCGCCGCGCTGGTACAGGTGTTTGTCGGACTGGCGCCGTTGCGCAAGTTGCGGATCGCGCTCGGCCAGGTGCGCAGTGGCGGAACGCAGCGGCTGGAGGGGGAATTTCCGCTCGAAATCATGCCGCTGGTGGAAGAATTCAACAGCGTGCTGGCGCAGAATGCCGAAGTCGTCGAGCGTGCCCGCACGCAGGCGGGCAACCTCGCCCATGCGCTCAAGACGCCGTTGAGCGTTCTCGCCAACGCCGCCGGCGCGACGACCCGCAAGGACGATGAACTCGCCCGCCTGGTGGTCGACCAGGTCGGCACCGCCCGCAGGCAGGTGGACTACCATCTGGCGCGCGCCCAGGTGGCCGCCGCGACCCGTTTGCCGGGGGTGCGCACCGCCTTGACACCGGTCATTGATGGTCTCGTGAACGCCATGCGACACATCCATGCCGGTCGGCAACTGGATTTTCAGGTGCAGTCAGCGGCGGATTCCCTGCAGTTCCGGGGTGAAATCCAGGATCTGCAGGAAATGCTCGGCAACCTGCTCGACAACGCCTGCAAATGGGCAAGTTCCCGGGTACGCGTTGCGGCGCTCGAAACAGATGCCCAATTGCGTATCGACATTGACGACGACGGCCCGGGCATTGCCGCCCGGGATCGCCCGCTTCTCCTGCAACGCGGGATGCGCGGCGACGAACGGGTTCCCGGTTCGGGGCTCGGCCTTTCGATCGTCAATGACCTGGCCGGCCTCTATGGCGGGCGGCTGGAATTGCAGGAGGCGCCGGCCGGGGGCTTGCGTGCGCGGCTGTGGCTGCCGGCAGGCGGGAAGACGAAATCGGCAGATTGATGAATCTCCGCTTGCCAAAAATTAATTACTGTACAAAAATACAGTCAATGAATTTTTGAAGGAGCAGGCCATGAAACTGACGCCACGCCAGCAGGAAATTCTCGACTTCATCCGGAGCACCCTTGAGGCGCTCGGCGCGCCGCCGACGCGGATGGAGATTTCCACGGCATTCGGCTTCGCTTCGCCGAATGCTGCCGAGGATCATCTCAGGGCGCTCGCAAAAAAGGGCGCCATCGTCCTTGAACCCGGCTCGGCGCGCGGCATCCGGCTGGTCGAGCAACTGGGCCTGCCGCTGATCGGCAGCGTCGCCGCCGGTTCGCCGATTCTCGCCGTCGAGAACGTGCAGGGCCGTTACGCGCTCGATGCCCAATTGTTCAGCCCGCGCGCCGATTACCTGCTCAAGGTACGCGGCCTGTCGATGATCGATGCCGGCATTTTCGACGGCGACCTGCTCGCCGTGCACAAGACCAGCCAGGCACGCGACGGCCAGATCATCGTCGCCCGGCTCGACGAGGAAGTCACCGTCAAGCGTCTGCAGCACCGCGGCGGCTTTATCGAACTGATTGCCGAAAACCCCGATTTCGAGCCGATCATCGTCAATCCGGGCGAAGTCGATTTCGCCATCGAAGGCATCGCCGTCGGCCTGATTCGCGGAGCCGTTTCAAAGCTCTCATGAACACCCAGCCGTTGCCGGTTGCCTTGGCGGATGTGCTGGCCCGGGGTGATGTCTGGCGCGGCGACATGTTGGTATCACTGACTGAAAGCGCGATCCCGAGCGGCCATGCCGAACTCGATGCCGAATTGCCGGGTGGCGGCTGGCCACGGGGCAATCTGACCGAAATTCTCGTCGACCGTGGCAGTGTCGGTGAAATGAGCTTGTTGCTCCCGGCACTGGCCCGCCTGTCGGCCGACGGTGGTTGGCTGGCGCTCGTCGCGCCACCGTGGTTGCCGCATGCCCCGGCCTGGGCGGCAGCCGGCGTGGCGCTGGAACGGCTGGTCGTCGTCAAGGCCGGCAAGAGCGTCGGCTGGTGCGTTGAACAACTGCTGGCCAGCGGTGGTTTTGCCAGCGTGCTGGCCTGGCCGGAAGCGAGCATCGATACCCGCGCCTTGCGCCGGCTGCAGGTCGCCGCCGAAGGGCGTCCGGTTTTTGCCTGTTTGTGGCGGCCGAGTGTTGCCGCCGGGGTGCCGTCGCCGGCGCCGCTGCGTGTCGTGTTGAATGCGGCAGACGGCGACAGCGCGTTGTCGGTGCGCATCATCAAACGGCGTGGCCGGCCGGTTTCCCGGCCGCTCGCCTTGTCCATACCTCGTCCTGTTGCCGGGAGAACTTCGCGTGCTGTGGCTGGCCCTGCACTTTCCCTTGTTGCCGATCGAGGCGCTGCCGCTGCGCCAGTCGCCTAGTGCGGTCGTCGCCCGCGGGCGGGTGCTGGTGGGCGATGCTGGGGCTGTGGCCGCCGGCGTTCGGGCCGGCCAGAGGTTGTCGACGGCGCTCGGTCTGCAGCCCGGGCTGAGCATTTTCGAACGTTGTGATGCCCGCGAAAAGCAGGCGCTGGACAATCTGGCCTGCTGGGCCGGACGCTTCACGCCGACGATCAGCCTGGCTCCGCCGGCGTCGCTGCTGCTCGAAATCGGCGGCTGCCTGCGCCTGTTCGGCGGCGCCGAGGCAATCATTGCGGCGGTGCTCGCTGGTTGCGCCGAACAGTCCTATTCGACCCGCTGGGCGGTCGCGCCCACGCCGCTCGGCGCTGGTTGGCTGGCACGTGCTGGCGATGCTCGGGTTCATGCGCAACCGGCCGCCATGCACTCGGCCCTGGCCGCCTTGCCCTGCGCCATCCCCGATTGGCCGGATGAGGTGGCGAACCGGCTCGAATCCTTCGGCCTGCGGCAACTGGGCGATCTGCGCCAGTTGCCCGGCGCCGGCCTGCGCCGCCGTATCGGCAACGGGCCGGTCGACGACCTGCTGCGCGCCTGGGGCGATCTGCCCGATCCGCAAAAAACCTTCGTTTTCCCCGAAAGCTTCGCCATCGCCAACGAGCTGCCGTCGCGGGTCGAGCATGCCGAGGCGCTGGTTTTTGCCGGACAACGCCTGTTCGCGGCCCTGGCCGGCTGGCTGCATGGCCGGCAGTTACTGGTTCGCCGTTGCTCGCTGCAACTGACGCACGACGACGGGCCGCCGACATCGCTGGCCCTCAGTTTTGCCGAACCGGCCGCCGACGAAGGGCGTTTCGTCCGCCTGCTGCGCGAGCATCTTTCCCGTCTGCTTCTCACGGCGCCGGTCGAAGCCTTGCGCTTGCAGGCCGACGAACTGGTCGCCAAGCCCGGCGCCAGCGCCCATCTGTTCGAACAGGCAACGGCAGGAGAGGGCACGCTGGCCTGCCTGGAACGTCTGCGAGCCCGGCTGGGCGAAGGCGCGGTGCAGGCGCTCGGCGAGATGGCCGATCACCGTCCCGAATGCGCGACCGGCATGCGGGAAGTCGATTTCAATTTTGGCCGTTTTTTCCGGTCGACCGTGGAAACGCAAAAAGCAGGCGAGCCTCCAGCCAATATCCGGCCATCCCGCCCGCTGTGGCTGCTGCCGTCCCCGCAGGCGTTGTCCGAACGTGCCGGCAGCCCGCAATGGCATGGCCCGCTCAAGCTGCTGTCGCGGGCCGAACGGCTGGAAAGCGGCTGGTGGGATGAAGGCGAGGGCGGGGCGACGGGTGACGTGCGACGCGACTATTTCGTCGCCCGCAATCCGCTCGGCCAGTGGGCCTGGGTGTTCAGGAACGCCGACGGCTGGTTCCTGCACGGCCTGTTCGCCTGATCAGGCAACAGTGAAACCATGTCGCTACCCGATTACGCCGAGCTGCATTGCCTCTCCAATTTCAGTTTCCTGCGCGGGGCCTCGCATCCGGCTGAACTGATCGCGCAGGCGGCCACCCAGGGCTACACGGCGCTGGCATTGACCGACGAATGCTCGCTGGCCGGTATCGTGCGGGCGCATCAGGCGGCGAAGGAGGCCGGGCTCAAGCTGATTGTCGGCAGCGAAATGACGACGGTCGATGGCCTCAAGCTGGTCTTCCTGGCCAGAAACCGCGAGGGCTACGGCAACCTCTCGGCGCTCATCACGCTGGCCCGGCGGCGGGCGGAGAAGGGGTCCTACACGTTGCAGCGGCACGATCTCAATGTCGTCTCGCCGAATGGCGCGGTGCCCGACTGCCTGGTTCTGTGGGTGCCGGGCGAGGGTGCCTTGGCTGACGACGGACGCTGGCTGACCGAGCGTTTTCCCGGACGTCTGTGGATCGCCGTCGAACTGCATGCCGGGCCGGACGATGCCGCACGGCTGGCCGATTTGCAAACGCTCGGCGAGGTTTGCGACCTGCCACTGGTTGCGGCCGGCGATGTGCACATGCACGTGAAAGCCCGGCGGCCGGTGCAGGACGTGCTCACCGCGTTGCGCCTCAAAACGACGGTTTTCGACGCCGGCTACGCGCTGTTTCCCAACGCCGAGCGCCATGTCCGGACGCGCCTGCGCCTGTCGCGCCTCTATCCCCCGGCGCTGCTGGCCGAAACGCTGAAAATCGCCGATCTGTGCAGTTTCTCGCTCGATGAACTGCGCTACGAATACCCGGAGGAGATCGTTGAGCCAGGCCATACGCCGACCTCCTGGCTGCGCCACGAAACCGAGCGCGGCTTGCTGAAACGCTATCCGCAAGGCGTTCCGGATCAGGTCAGGAAGTTAGTCGAGCACGAGCTGGCGCTGATCGCCGAACTCAAATACGAGGCCTATTTCCTGACGGTGTACGACATCGTCTGCTTTGCCCGCAACGTCGATATCCTGTGTCAGGGGCGCGGCTCGGCAGCCAATTCGATTGTCTGCTTCGCGCTCGGTATTACCGAGGTCAGCCCGGATCGCTCGGGCATGCTGTTCGAGCGCTTCATTTCGAAGGAGCGCGGCGAGCCGCCGGACATCGACGTCGATTTCGAGCACGAACGCCGCCCCGAGGTCATCGCCTACATTTACCAAAAATACACGCGCGAGCGCACGGCGCTGGCCGCGGCGCTGATCACTTACCGGACCAAGGGAGCGCTGCGCGATGCGGGCCGGGTGCTCGGCTTCGACACGGCACGCATCGACGCCCTGACCGCCTCGCTGGCCTGGTGGGACAAGCGCGAGCAACTGCCCGAACGCTTCGCCGAGCAGGGCCTCGACCCGGCTTCGCCGCGCGTCGAAAAATGGCTGTGGATTGCCGGCCAGCTGCGCGGTTTTCCCCGCCACCTGACCCAGCACGTCGGCGGCTTCGTCATGTCGCGCGGGCCGCTGGCCCGGCTCGTCCCGGTCGAAAACACGGCGATGCCGGAACGCACGGTCATCCAGTGGGACAAGGACGATCTCGATGCCGTCGGCCTCATGAAAGTCGATGTACTGGCGCTCGGCATGCTCTCGGCCATCCGCCGCATGCTTTCAATTTTGAGCGAAATTTCTCCCCCAAGGGGACTTCCTTCGGGGCGCGGTAGACCGTGGAAGATGGCCGACATCCCCGCCGAAGACCCGGCAACCTACGACATGCTCTGCCACGCCGACAGCATGGGCGTCTTCCAGGTCGAGTCGCGCGCCCAGATGGCCATGCTGCCCCGCCTGCAACCGCGCTGCTACTACGATCTCGTCGTCGAAGTGGCGCTCGTCCGGCCCGGGCCGATCCAGGGCGACATGGTGCATCCCTACCTCAAGCGGCGGCAGGGCAGGGAACGCATCGAGAAAATTTCGCCGGCCGTCGATGCGGTGCTCAAACGCACCTGCGGCGTCCCGATTTTCCAGGAACAGGTCATGCAACTGGCCGTCGTCGCCGCCAACTTCACGCCCGGCGAGGCTGATCAGTTACGCCGGGCGATGGCAGCCTGGAAGCGCAAGGGCGGGCTCGAACCCTTCGAGCAGAAACTGCTCGCCGGCATGGCCGCCAACGGCCTGCCCGACAGCTTCGCCCGGCGCATCATCCAGCAGATCCAGGGCTTCGGCGAATACGGCTTTCCCGAATCGCACGCCGCCAGCTTTGCGCTGCTCGTCTATGTTTCGGCCTGGCTCAAGCGTCACCATCCAGCCATTTTCCTGTGCGGCCTGCTCAACAGCCAGCCGATGGGCTTCTATTCACCGTCGATGCTGGTGCAGGACGCCCGCCGGCACGGTGTCGTCGTGTTGCCGCCGGACGTGATGGCCAGCGACCGGGACAGCCGGGTCGACGCGAGCGGCGCCGTGCGCCTGGGGCTGCGCGAAATCAGCGGCTTGCCAAGGGACGTAGCCGAGCGTGTCGCGGTCAACCGGAAAAATCAGGCATTTTTACATGTCGCCGATCTCGCCGCGCGGGCCGGGTTGACGCGCCGCGACCTCGACCTGCTGGCTGCCGCCGATGCCCTGCAGAGCCTCGCCGGCCATCGCCGGCAAGCGGCGTGGACAGCTGCAGAGTCAGTGGTGGTCCAGGGCGACCTGTTCGCCGGCCTGCCGGCACGCGAGGCCGGCGCAGCGCTGCCGGCGCCCGGCGAAGGCGAAAATCTGGTCGCCGATTACCGCAGCCTCGGCCTGACCCTGCGCCACCACCCGCTGACGCTGCTCCGTCCGCATCTGGCTGAACGCCGTTTCATTCCCGCCGCAGCTTTGCGGACAACCGGCAACCGGGCCTTGGTCCGCGCCGCCGGCATCGTCGTTGGCCGTCAGCGGCCAGGGACCGCCACGGGCATCGTCTTCGTCACGCTCGAGGATGAAAGCGGCCTGACCAACGTCGTCGTCCAGCCCTGGCTGGTCGACAAGCAGCGGCGTGAACTGCTCGGCGCGACGCTGCTCGGCGTCTATGGGCAGTTGCAGGTGGAAGGTGAGGTGGTGCACCTGGTCGCCAAGCGGCTGGTCGACCTTTCCGCCTGGCTGGGGCGGCTGGAAACGATTAGCCGGGATTTTCACTGAGCCAGTTGCGGTCGACCGTCCGTGGAATGCAAAAAAGCCGGTCTTGCGACCGGTTTGCTTCGGCAGTTAGATCGAACTCAGCCAGTCAGCGGCTTGACCACGCGCTTGACCGCGGTATCGTCCGGGTGCGGGTGGATGCTGAAGCCGAGGCTGGTCATCAGGCGGAACATCTTGGCGTTGGTCGATAACACGTCGCCGACCACGGCGCGATAACCCTTCTGGCGAGCGCAGTCGATCAGCGCGGTCATCAGCTTGCGGCCGACGCCGCACTTCTGCCAGTCGTCGCCGACGGCGAGCGCGAACTCGACCGATTCGCCGTCCGGATTCACCACGTAGCGGGCGACGCCGATCTGCGATTCCTTGCCTTCGTCATTGGCCAGCGTGGCGACCAGCGCCATCTCGCGGTCGTAGTCGATCTGCGTGAAGCGCACCAGCATGGTCTGGGTCAGCTCACGCAGGGTGTCCATGAAGCGGTAGTAGCGAGATTCGTCGGACATGGCCTTGACGAATTCCTGTTCCATGTCGGCGTCTTCCGGACGGATCGGGCGGATGGTGACGACCTTGCCGTCGTTCATCTGCCATTCCTGGATCAGGTGTACCGGATACGGGTAGATCGCCATGTGCGCGTAACGGTCACCGCTGGCGCCGGTGGCGTGGTCGATGACAATGCGCGCATCGGCGGCGATGGCGCCGTTCTCATCGACGATCAGCGGGTTGAGGTCGAGTTCCTGGATCCACGGCAGTTCGCAGACCATTTCGGAGATGCACAGCAACACTTCCTTGAGCGCGGCGCGGTTCACCGGCGGCATGTTGTGGAACTGGTCGAGGATCACAGAGGCACGGGTCGATTCGATCAGATCCTTGGCCAGGAACTCGTTGAGCGGTGGCAGGGCAACCGAGCGATCGCTGAAGATTTCGACATCGAACCCGCCGGCGCCGAAGGTGATCACCGGCCCGAAGATCGGATCGCGGAAGACGCCGATCATCACTTCGCGGCCGTTCGGACGCGACAGGAAGGGCTCGATCGATACGCCGTTGATCCTGGCGTTCGGGTGGCGCTTCTGCACGGTGTCGATAATGTCGTGATAGGCGTTGCGCACCGCCGGCGCATTCATGATGTTGAGGCGCACGCCGCCGGCATCGGACTTGTGCGGCAGGTCGGGCGAATCGACCTTCATGGCAATCGGGAAGCCGATCTGCTCGGCCAGTAGCAGGGCTTCGGTGGCCGTGCGGGCGACCATGGTCTGGGCCACCGGGACGCGGAAGGCGCGCAGGATGGCCTTCGATTCCATCTCGGAGAGCACCTTGCGCCGTTCGGCGAGCAGCGCCTCGATCAGCATCTTGGCACCTTCGGCTTCCGGGCGGCCATGCTGGCGCGTGGGTTCCGGTGTTTGCAGCAGCAGCTTCTGGTTGCGGTAATACTTCGAAATATGGTGGAACAGCTCGATCGCCGTTTCCGGCATGCGGAAGGCGGGAATGCCCGAATCCTCGAGATATTTGCGCGCCGCGCCGACCTGTTCCTCGCCCATCCAGCAGCAGAAGATCGAGCGATTGGCCTTGTCCGACACTTCGACGATGGCCTTGGCTACCTCCATCGGCTGCGTCATCGCCTGCGGCGAGAGCATGACCAGCGTGCTGTCGACATTCGGGTCCTGGGTGACGGTCAGGATGGCATCACGGTAGCGTTCGGGCGTCGCGTCGCCGGCGATGTCGATCGGGTTGCTGTGCGACCAGTTGGTTGGCAAGGTCTTGTTGAGTACGGCCATCGTCTCGTTGGACAATTGCGCCAGCGGAATGCCGAGGTCGCCGGCACGGTCGGCGGCCATGGCACCCGGTCCGCCGCCGTTGGTGATGATGGCGAGGCGGTTGCCCTGCGGCCGGAACTTGGAGGCCAGCGCCTTGGCGGCGTAGAACAGTTGCCCGACGTTCTGGACGCGGACGACCCCGGCACGGCGCACGGCGGCATCAAATACCGTATCGGAAACCGCGGCCATGCCCGAGTGCGTGGCGGCAGCCAGCGATCCGGCTTCATGGCGGCCGGCCTTGAGCAGGATGATCGGCTTGATCCGTGCCGCGGAGCGCAGTGCGCTCATGAAGCGGCGGGAATTGCGGATGCCCTCGACGTACATCAGGATGTAATGCGTGCGGTTGTCGTAGATCAGATAATCGAGGATTTCGCCGAAATCGATATCCGCCGTCATGCCGATGGAAATGACCGAGGAAAAACCGATCTGGTTGCTCTTCGCCCAGTCGAGCACCGCCGAACACATGGCGCCGGACTGCGAGACCAGGGCCAGGTTGCCGCTATTGGCGGTCATGCGCGCGAAAGTCGCATTCAGCCCGAGGTCGGGGCGGATGATGCCGAGACAGTTGGGACCGAGGACGCGGACGTTGTAGGAGCGCGCGATTTCGATCACCTTGCGCTCGAGGGCGGCGCCGATGTGGCCGGATTCGGAGAAGCCGGCGGTGATGATGATGACGTTGCGTACGCCGCTGCGCCCGCACTGCTCGATGATCTGCGGCACGGTCTGCGGGCGGGTGGCGATCACCGCCATTTCGACGCGGGCGCCGATTTCCTCGATCGACTTGTAGGCCTGCTGGCCCTGAACGGTTTCGTGCTTGGGGTTGATGGCGTAGAGCCGGCCCTTGTAGCCCGAACCGAGGATGTTCTTGAAAATGACATTGCCGACGGCGTTTTCGCGGTCGGAAGCGCCGATCACGGCGACCGATTTCGGCTCGAATAGCGTGGTCAGATAGTGCTGTTCCAACATGATTCAACCCTCTTCAGGCTGTTATTGTGCAGTGCACAACTCTAGCACAAACGCGTTTTGCTTGCCATTTGGTTTGTAGGGAAATATGCCTAATCCGCCACTCCGCATTCAAGCAGGAGTGGCTTTGACAGCGCCCGGGCGACCGGGCATCTGCCGGCAATCTCGACCAGCCGGGCGCGCTGTTCGGGGGTCAGTTCCCCGTCAAGCGTCAGGGTGCGCCGGATAAGGTCGCGCTTTTCACCGTCCACCTCCACTTTGTCGTGGGTCAGACTAACGCTGATCCGTGTCAGCGCGAGGCCCTTGCGCTCGGCGTACATGCGCAGTGTCATCGAAGTGCACGCGCCGAGGCCGGCCATCAGGAAGTCGAACGGTGCCGGCCCGGCGTCGGCGCCGCCAACGCTGACCGGTTCATCCGCCACGAAACGATGTTCGCCGGAAATCACCTCCTGCTGGTATCTTCCCTGACCATTTTCCCGAACGACGACGGTATCCGACATGACAGACTCCAAGAATGAATTTGCCGCGATGATACCTCCCTCACCGTGGCTGGTGCGTCATTTGGCGCTGCTGCCGGCAGACCGGGTGATTCTCGATCTCGCCTGCGGCAGCGGGCGCCACACGCGCTGGCTGGCGGCGCAGGGGCGCCGGGTGCTGGCGGTCGACCGCGACCGCTCGGCGCTTGCCGGGTTGCAGGGTTTGCCTGGTGTCGAGATCCTGGTCGCCGATCTTGAAAGCGGCGACTGGCCGCTGGCCGGCTGGCTGTTTGCCGGCGTGCTGGTGACCAACTACCTGTCGCGTCCGCGCCTGCCTGATGTCTGCGCGCTGCTGGCGCCGGGCGGCGTGCTGCTCTACGAAACCTTTATGGTTGGCAACGAAGCCTATGGCAAGCCGTCAAATCCTGATTTTTTACTGTGCTCCGGCGAACTACACGAAGTAGCCTTGGCGGCCGGATTGCGCGAAATTGCTTTTGAAGAGGGGTACACGGCGACGCTGAAACCGGCGCTGCGTCAGGCGATCTGCGCCGTACGCGACTGAGCCAGGCGGGCTGCCAGTTTGGCGATGCCGCGTGATGAGAGATCATCGGTGGCAACAACGATGGGGTGCCGGATGCCGGTGAAATGGGTGTTTTGCGAGCGGCGGTAAAGGGCGTCGTAATGCTGTTCAAGCAGTTCGCGAACCAGGGTTGGCCAGTCGGCCGAGTGCACCAGTTCACGCCAGCGGCTGAAGGTTTCACGGCTGTGCAAGCCCCTGAGGCCTTCGAGCCGCTCCAGCAGCAGTTCGGGCATGCGCAGGAAATACGCGTAATCGGCGAGCAGGAAGGCGACTCGGGCATCCAGTGTCGCCTCGACCTGCAGGCAGTCACCCTGACGGATACGTTCGAGGAGCATCTCGGGTACATGCAGGCGGCCGATCTTGCGGCTTTCGGCTTCGACAAAGACCGGCCGGGCCGGGTCGAAGCGCTCGATCACCTGCAGCAGCGATGTCTCGAAACCCTTCTGGCTGGGTTGCGGTTGCCCGGGCAGGGCGCCGAGGACCGAACCCTTGTGGCTGGCCAGCGATTCGAGGTCGAGCACCTGTTGGCCGAGCTCGCCGAGCTCCTGCAGGATGCGCGTCTTGGCGCTGCCGGTGGCGCCGCAGATGGCGCGGAAGTTGAGGGCTTGCGGCAGCCTGTCGAGTTGCGCGACAACGTGGCTGCGCCAGGTCTTGTAGCCGCCTTCGAGCTGCACAGTCTTCCAGCCGATGGCGCGGAACACGGTGGTCATCGCGCCGCTGCGGTTGCCGCCGCGCCAGCAGTAGATCAGCGGTTTCCAGTCTTTTGCCCGGTCGAGGAAACGGGCGCGCAGGTGGCGGGCGATGTTTTCGGAGACCAGCGCGGCGCCGATCTTGCGCGCCTCGAACGGCGATACCTGTTTGTACAGGGTGCCAACCTCGATGCGCTGGGCGTCGTCGAGCACCGGGCAATTGATGGCGCCGGGAATGTGGTCTTCGGCGAATTCGGCCGGGCTGCGAACGTCGATGATCTCGTCGAATCCGGAGAGATCGGGCAGAGTGGGGCGCACGGGTGTCATCGGCCTATTTCAGCAAGGGCTGCAGGTTGGGCCAAACGCCTTCGAGGATCAGCGGCTGCGCTTCGGCGGTCGGGTGCAGGTTGTCGGCCTGGAAATAGCTGCGCTCGGCGGCGACCGGGGCGAGCAGGAAATCGAGGCGGGCGCTCTTCTTCTGCCTGGCCAGATCGGCGAAACTCTTGTCGAAGTCTGCGGCATACGGGCCGTAATTGGGCGGCAGGCGCATGCCGATCAGCAGGGTGCGGGCGCCGGCGGCATGCGCGGCGTCGAGCATGGCGGCGAGGTTGTCACGCATCTGGGCGAGGGGCAGGCCGCGCAGGCCGTCGTTGGCGCCGAGCGCGATCACGACGACTGCCGGTTTGTGCTGGCGTAACGCTTCAGGCAGGCGGGCACGCCCACCGGCAGTGGTTTCGCCGGAAATGGACAGGTTGGCAACGTTATAATCGAGCCGTTTTTCGCTCAGGCGTTTGGCGAGCAGGGAAGGCCAGGCCTGTTCGGGGCGGATGCCGTAGCCGGCGGAAAGCGAATCGCCGATGACCAGGATGGTCCGCGCGGCGAGCGCCGGCGCGGCGGAAAAGAGCAGGGCAAACAGGAGCAGGGCGATCCGCATGGTGGAAAAACCGGTAGTTGAAGTGGTGGCACTGGGCAAGACGGTCGATAACGGCGGCGAGCCGCTGACGATTCTGCAGGATATTTCCTTCGCGGTCATGTCCGGCGAAACGGTCGCCATCGTCGGCGCCTCGGGCTCGGGAAAATCGACCTTGCTTGGGCTGCTCGCCGGGCTGGATGTTCCCACGGCCGGCGAAATTCGTCTCGACGGCGTTTCGCTGGCGGCGCTTGATGAAGACGAGCGGGCGCGCCAGCGCGGCAAGCTGCTCGGTTTCGTCTTTCAGTCCTTCCAGTTGCTGCCCTCGCTCAACGCGCTGGAAAACGTCATGCTGCCACTGGAATTGGCCGGTTTTTCCGCGTCGACCGCAACTGCCCGCGACTGGCTGGTGCGCGTCGGGCTGGAGCACAGGCTCAAGCACTATCCCAAGCATCTGTCCGGCGGCGAGCAGCAGCGCGTCGCGCTGGCCCGCGCCTTCGCCCCGAATCCGCGCCTGGTGCTGGCCGACGAGCCGACCGGCAACCTCGATGCGGCAACCGGCCAGCAGATCATCGAAATGATGTTTGACCTCAACACCAAACAGGGCACGACGCTGATCCTGGTCACCCACGACGAGGCAATTGCGGCCCGTTGCGGGCGGGTGCTGCGGATTCAGTCGGGGCGGCTTGGCTGATCCGGCGGTTGCGGGCTGGCGTTGATCACGCGGCCGCGTGGGCCGTGCTCGACGTAGAGAATCGGCGCTGACTGCCAGGCGGCAAGGCGCTCCGGGTCGAGCGCCAGGCCGGTTGCCAGGCGTTCGGCGCCGACCGGACGCCAGCGCTCGTCGGGATGCGCGGCGCCGGTTTTCATTTTCTCCCGCAGGTAGCTTAGCGCCAGAATGCCAAGGGCAACGCCGATCACGGTTGGCAGGATGTTCACGAGCGAAAGAAACGAGTGGAGGCTGATCTGGCTCGGGAAGTAGATTTCCGGCAAATCGTAGCCAAGATAGCGGCCGAGCGCTGCGAGAAATGGAATCCACATGGCCAGCCAGACGAGCCAGGCGAACACCGTCACCGCCAGCCCGAGTCCTCGCCGCAGCGGGTGCGCGAGATCGGGACGCTCGATAATCAGCGGGAGGCGGGGGGCTGGATGCCGCGGTCGGGGCTCGTCCATCGGGCGCGCTTTTCGGTGTCTCGAAGAAGGATTTTAGGCAAGGCCGCAACCGACGTCGCGGCGGTGATGACCCAATAGACGACGGGGTACCAGATCATCCAGAAGTAGTTCTTCAGCAGCCCGCGATCGTAGGGGCGGTCGAGGACCAGGCTGAGCATGATCTGCACCAGGCAGGTGGTGCCAATCAGCAGCCCGGCCCAGCCGAGCATCAGGATCGGGACGCTGTGCAGATCTACCCTGAAAAAGATCAGGTCGGTCAGCCGGTAGACCGCAAGCAGCGCAAACAGGCATGCCCACAGGATGCTCATTGCGTATTCGATGCAGAGCGGCCAGAGCCGCAGGTTTTTCAGCGAAAACAGTTGCGGCCAGTAGTCGAGCAGCACCTGGGTGCCGCCCATCGACCAGCGCAGGCGCTGCTTCCACAAGCCGCGCAGCGTTTCCGGCATGAGGATCCAGCACAGGGCGCGCGGTTCGAAGCGAACCTCCCAGCCGGCCAGTTGCAGTTTCCACGAAATGTCGACGTCCTCGGTCAGCTTTTCCGGGCTCCAGTAGCCGACCTCGTGCAGGGCACTACGGCGAAAAGCCGTGATGACCCCGGAGACGGTAAAGATCAGCCCGACCGAACGCTGGGCACGCTTGATCAGCCCGACGATCGACGAAAACTCGCCGACCTGGATGCGTCCGAGCAGGGTCGAGCGGTTGCGCACGCGCGGATTGCCGGTCACGGCGCCAACTTCGTGTTCGTCGAAGTGGCGGACCAGCCAGTGCAGCGAGTACGGATCGAGGCGGGCGTCGCCATCGATGCCGACGAGAATTTCGGCTTTGGTCAGCAGCGCAGCGGTATTGAGGCCGACCGCCTTGCCCTGGTTTTTGATCTGATGGACGACGCGCAAGCGGGGAAAGCGCGCCGCCAGCGCGTTGAGCAATTCGCCAGTGCGGTCGCGGCTGCCGTCGTTGATGGCGACCACCTCGAAATTCGGGTAATCCAGTTCCATCAGGGCTTCGATGGTCTCTTCGACGTGCGCCTCCTCGTTGTAGCACGGCACCAGGACAGCGACCAGCGGATAGTCGTCGCGCGCCGGCGGCTGGTTGACGATACGGTGCGGTCGACGCTCGAAACGCAGGTAAAACGCGATGCCGCCGATCATCCAGACTACCGACATCAGCACCGGGTAAAAAAACACGTAGGCGAGGATGGCGCCCCAGACATCGCCGAGCAGGGTGGGCAGCGGGGTCATCGCAGTTGCGGCTGCACGCGCAGCGAGAGGGAGGGCGAGCGGGGATCGCTGCCGGTTTCGGGCAGGCCGGCCAAACCGAACTGACGGAAGCCGGCGGCTTCCAGCTGGCGCATGCGGCGGGCGGTTGCCGCGGACGGCAGGGTCGGGTTGAATTCGAGCAGGACGCGGCTGCCGACACCGGGCGGCAGGGCGGCGATGATGGGTTCATCGGCCGGCAGGACGATGAGGTCGCCGGCCGGCAGCTGGTTCCAGACGTCGACAGGCGGCACCTGATCCATTACATAGGCCATCTGCAGTGGCCAGACCCAGCGAGCGGCGGCGCGGCGAACCTGCACCGTCGCCCTGCTGCCGGGCATGGCCTTAACACGCAGGCCGGCAAAATTGACCTGGCGGGCGAGGTCGGCGACCAGTTCGGGTTCGTCCAGCCAGGGGGGAGGCAGATCGATGAAAACGGGCACGCCAGCACGGCGCTCGGTCTGCCAGGCGATGTGATTCAGCGTGTCGACGGCGAGTGGACGGCGCGGCGTCGGGAACAGTACTGCTTCACGGCCTTCGCGCAGGACAGCCGGCCTGACGAAGGCGATGTTCGGGCTGAGCGTCAGCAGTTGATCGAGCGCAGGCGAAAGGCCATCCTCGCCGACTGGCCACGAACCCGGGTCCACCTTGACGCTGCGCGCCGGGTTGGGCGCCCAGCTGACCCGCATCAGTTCGGCGAAGGCCTGTAGCGACGGACTGTTTTCGATGAGCTGTCGCCTCCAGACGGCCTTGGGCGTGGCGGCGTCGTTGAAGCCGTCGACCAGTGTCAGGCCGATCGGCATGCCGAGTTCGGCGGCGATTTCCTGCGCAGCCAGATTGCTGCGCCCGTAGGGCCAGACAATGATGCGCGGCTTGCGGCCCGTATGCGGGCTGATGCTGTCCCTGAGATCGGCGCGCAGGCGGGCGGCGAAGGCGGCATCGTCTTCGTAGCGGCCATTGGCATACAGGCGCGTGGTCGCCGCCGGTTGCGTATTGCCTTGCGGGTTGGCCGGAATGCCATGGTGCAGGTCGTGCGAATGCGAGGCGACTTCAACCAGCCCGGAAGCCTGCATTTCCCGGACGTTCTCCCAGGTGACAAAGGCGCTGCGCGGCAGCGGCTTGCCGTCGTAATCGACGGTCTGTCCTTCCGGTACTTCCAGCCACTTGCCGACCAGCGCGATCACCGCCGGGTAGCGGAACAGCTTGAGCAAGGGGAAGGCGCGGGTATAGACGTCCTTCTTGCCATCGTCGAAGGTGAGCAGCACGGCTTTGGGCGGCAGCGGCGGGCCACCGGCCCGGGCAGCGAGTATCTGGTCGACGCTGACCGGCTGCCAGCCGTTCGCCTGGAGCCAGGCGAACTGTGCAGCCAGATCGCTGGCCCGTACGGCAGTCGGCGTCAGCGGCTCGTCGTCCGCCAGTACCTCGTGGTAGCTCAGGGAAATGAAGCGCGCCTCTGCCCTGGCCGGGGCATGCGCGACCAGTGTAAGGAGCAGAAGGAGGGCAAGGGAGCGGATCAGAAGCGCCATAGCAGGGTCAGGTTGGCATAGGTGCGCCCTTCACGTTCTCCGTCGTAAGGGCGCAGCAGGCGGCCGATGTTGTAGCGCAGCGAGAGATCGCGCTCAAGTTCCCAGCGGTGACCATATTCGATGGCCTCGATGGCGCCCGAAGGATAGTATTCCTGCCAGTAGTTGCCGCCGGTCAGTGCCAGACGCTGGCGGAAGGAGCGGTCGTAGTTGCGCCAGGTCAGGTTTTCGACGGCTGCGGTCAGCCACAGCGAACGGTCGCTGGCCGGGTTGAAGTAATTGACGCTGGTCTCCAGCGAATTGCGCGAGGCGTCGGCGCCCAGCGTCGTTTCGAACATCCATTGCGGGCCGCTGTACCAGCGCTCGAACCAGGCGGCATTGAGCGACTCGCGCAGGTTGCCGTCGGAAAAGTCGCTGGCCGCGACGCCGACCGAGAATTTGCGCGACTCGTGCTGGCGCCAGTCGGCACCCAGGCTGGCACGGCTGGCGTAGATGCCGTCGGCGACCGCGCGCAGCGGTATCTGGTTGGTGACGCTCTCGGCGGTGCCGTAGAACGTCCAGTGGTCGTCCGGCTTCCAGCGCACGGTGCCGGTAGCGCCTGCCTTGACGCTGCTGCCGCCATTGACTTCTCCGGTCAGACGCCAGTTCAGCCAGCGCCATTCAGCACCGGCACCGGTCCGGATCCAGGTCTGATTTTCACCGTAAAAATCGGCGCCCGCAGAGTAGTTGTGGGCGAAGATGCGCCAGCGCTCATGAATCGGCGGGCTGTACAGGAAACTGTCGATCGACCAGTCGCGGCTGCCGAAGTAATTGACGTCCGAGCCTTCACCGTATCCGGCTTCGACGTACAGCTCATAGCGGTCGTGCAGTGCGAAACTTTCGCGCGCCCGACGTACGGCGCCGTTTTCTGCGTCAAGGTCGAGCGCATCGGCGAGGCTGGTGCGTGCCGCCGGCCAGTCCTGCAGACTGAGGCGGGTTTCGGCGAGATCAGCGTGCAGCGACGGGTTGATGGGGTCGGCGCCGAGTGTGCGCAGCAGCATCTCTTCTCCCTGCTGCGGCCAGCCGCGCGCCAGCGCCAGGCTGGCCGACGACTGGCGGGCTTCGGCGTTGAAGGGGGTGGTGGCATGGCGTTGTTCGACGCGCCGCTCGGCCTTGGCCAGGCGGTCGGCAAAAATGCGCACGCGGTCGGCAGTGATGTCGGCGCTAAGGCGCTCGCCGTTGTAGCGGCCGTCGCGATGGCGGCGCTCGGGCAGGCGCGCGGCATATTGGTCGATGTGTGCGGTGGCGGCATCGAGTTGTTCGGATTCGACCAGTGCAAAGAAAAGTCCGAGGTTGGCATCGAAATCATCCGGGTTGGCGGCGATGACCCGGCTATAGAGTTCGACGGCGGGCTGCGGGCGGCGTAGTTCCAGATAGCTGCCGGCGACGTCGCGCACGGCCCACAGTGGCACGGGCAGGTCGCGTTCCAGCAGGGCCTCATAGAGCCGCACGGCGTCCGCCGCGCGCCGGCGCGCGGCCAGCGCGCTGAGGCGATCGGTCAGCCGGCGCTGGTCTTCGGCATCCGGCGTCTTGCCGGCGAAAAATTCGGCGGCCAGGGCATCCGTCGTGGTCAACGCCAAATCGAGGCGCAAAAAGCGTTCGGGTCCGCGCAATGTATCCCGGTCGATGATGCCGTAGCGGATTGCAAGCGCGATGCGGTCGCCATCCATCGCTCGTTGTTCCTCGGCGGTGAGCGGTGCGGCCAGTGCTGCGGCCTGGTCGAACAGGCCAAGGCGCATGGCGGCGCGCCAGGCAGCCTTGCGCGCTTCGCGGTTGTCCGGTTGCTGTTCGAGGATGTCCAGCTGACGGCCCAGCTGCACGGCCCAGTCGACATCTGCCGTCGCCGACGCATTGAGGCTGGCGAGCAGCAGCAGGGCAGGAATCAGGCGGCTGAAAATCATGGCGCCGGATTGTATCCTGTTCGCAACGCCTGCTGTGCTGCGCGCAGGCCGCTGCGCACCGCGCCTTCCAGGGTGGCCGGATAGTCAGCCCAGGTGTAGTCGCCGGCCAGCACGACGCGCAGGTGTGCCGTCACGCAATCTGGGCGCGGGGTGCCCGGCCGGCACGAGAAGGTCGCGCGCCTTTCGCGGATGACCTTGTGCCATTCGGGGGGGTTATTGATGCCGAGTTCGTCGTGCAGGGTCGTGGCGAGATTGGCGTCGGCAAGTGCTTCCCAGTCGCCATGTCCGCTCAGCACGCAGGCGAGCAGGCCGTTGCCGCGGTCGACAGCCCACTGGCCGAATTTCCCGGATTGCTTGAACAGCGGGAAGGGGAGCCGCGTTTTGGCGCTGAATTTCAGGTAGACCGTGGCAATCGGTTCGTAATCATAGGCAATGGCCGGGGTTGGCCATAGTCTGCCGGCGTGTTGCGGGGCGGTGGCGATCACCACGGCATCATGGCTCTCGCCGGCAAGGGCAACGCTATCCGCTGTCGCGGCGATGGCGTCGATGCGCGTGCCAAGCTGCAGCCTGGCGCCGTGTGCGACGAGCCAGCGGGCGGCGGGTTCAGGTAGCAGTTGCCCCAAATCGACGCGCGGCAGCAGCAGGTCGGTGTCTTCCCGCCGTGCGCTGCCCAGGCTGTCGCGCAGCACGTTGGCGAAAACCTGGGCCGAGGCGCGTTCGGCGGGAATGTTCAGCGCGGCTAGGCAGAGTGGTTCCCAAAGGTGGCGGCGCAGGGCGCCGGTTTGCCCTTCGGCGTCGAGCCATTCGGCGACGGTGAAGTCCTCGGCGAGACGGAAATGGCGGGCCTTGACGCCCTGCATCCACCAGGCCGTCGCCAGTTTTTCGCGCCAGCCGACGCCGGTGGCGGTAAGCAAACCCCAGGCGACGTTGAGCGGGGCCGGCCATTGCGGCAGCGCCAGACGGAAGCCGGCGTCATCGACGACCTGAAGTAGGTGCCGGTCGAGCAGTTGTTCAGGGTCGGCGCCGACGCGGCGCATCAGGGCCAGCGTTTCGCGGTAGGCGCCGAGCAGGATGTGCTGGCCGTTGTCCAGCGTCCTGCTGTCGATGGACACCGAACGCGCCCGCCCGCCGAGCACGCGGCCGGCTTCGTACAAGGTGACGTCGCTGCCGCATGCTGTCAGTTCGACCGCGGCGGCAATGCCCGCCCAGCCGCCGCCGATGACGGCGACTTTCAAGCGAATGCCCAGGTTTTCCAGGCGATCCAGAGCTTGCGTACCGGGGTCAGCGCGATGCGCTGGTGCAGGACCTGGAAGTTTTCGCGTTTGATCTCGTCAAGCAGGGTGCGGTAGATCGCTGCCATGATCAGGCCGGGGCGCTGGCTTTTGCGGTCGACGGCCGGCAACTGGGAAAAAGCCTGTTCATAGTACTTCTCGGCGCGCTCGGCCTGGAACTTCATCAGCGCGGTGAAATTGTCCGAATATTTTGCGTTCAGGATGTCGGCGGCCGGCACGTTGAACTGCTTGAGTTCGTCCATCGGGATATAGATGCGGCCACGCCGGGCGTCTTCGCCGATATCGCGGATGATGTTGGTCAGCTGGAAGGCCATGCCGAGGTCGTGTGCATATTTTTGCGTCTGGCGCTCCTTGTAGCCAAAGATTTCGGCGGCGAGCAGGCCGACGACGCTGGCGACGCGATAGCAGTAGAGCGACAGGTTTTTGAAATCGAGATAGCGCGACTGCTGCAGATCCATCTCCATGCCATCGATGATCTCGAGCAACTGTTCCCTGGGCAGGCTGAACTGGCCGCTGACGCCCTTCAGCGCCAGACCGACCGGGTGGGTCGGCTGGCCGCTGGCCACGCGTTCGACCTCCTGGCGCCACCAGGCCAGCTTGGTCGAGGCAATCGAAATATCGTGGCATTCATCGACCACATCGTCGACTTCGCGGCAGAAGGCATAGAGCGCCATGATGGCGCGCCGGCGCTCGGCCGGCAGAAAAAGAAAGCTGTAGTAGAAGGAGGAGCCGCTGGCGGCGCACTTCTCCTGGCAGTATTGGTCAGGATTCATGGGGTCACATTGTAATTTCATTCCCGAAGCAACCGTGACTTTGTCGACTTCGCCTTGCCGTGCCAATTGCACTGTCTGCGGCTCGTCTTCGCGTCATGGCCGCTTCGGAAATGAAATCAGGGAACGGCCGGCGAGTACCAGCCAGTCCCGTTTGCCGAGCTTGGGTCGGTGCTCGAAGACGTTGCCGCGTACCTGACGGATGCGTTCGAGGATGCGCAGGCCGCCCTGGATGGTCAGGCGGATTTCCCAGCCGAGGCGGCCGGGCAGAGCGTGGACCAGCGGGGCGCCTTGCAGCATGAGGTCGCGCGCGCGGTCGATCTGGAAATCCATCAGCGCCGCCCAGTTGGCCGACCAGCGACCGGCGGCGATGTCGGCTTCAGCGACATGGAAACGCGGCAAGTCGGTCTGCGGAATGTAAATGCGGTCCTTTTTCCAGTCGACCGTGACATCCTGCCAGAAGTTGATCAACTGGAGCGCCGTGCAGATGCAGTCGGATTGCTTCAGATGTTCCGGTTCGGTACGGCCAAACAGGTGCAGCACCAGGCGGCCGACCGGGTTGGCCGAACGCCGGCAGTAGTCGAGCAGTTCGGGATAATCGGTATAACGCTTCTTGACGACATCCTGCGCGAAGGCATCGAGCAGGTCCCGAAAAAGCTGAATAGGCAGTGCATGTTGGCGAATGACAGCGGCCAGCGCGATGAACAGCGGGGTCAGTGGAGTCTGTCCGGTTTCGATGCGATGCAGCTCTGCCTGGTAGGCGGCGAGCCCGGCCAGGCGTTCTTCAGACGTGGCGTCGCCTTCATCGGCAATGTCATCGGCGCTGCGGGCGAAACGGTAGATGACCTCGATTGGCCGGCGCAGCGGCGCTGGAACCAGGAAAGAGGCAACGGGAAAATTTTCGTAGTGATCGACGGGCATCGGCCGCGGAGTATAGGGTCAAGCTGTGTGGAGTGGTAGAATCCGCCCGCCTGCCCAGGTGGCGAAATTGGTAGACGCACCAGATTTAGGTTCTGGCGACGAAAGTTGTGGGGGTTCGAGTCCCTTCCTGGGCACCAAATTATTTAAAATCAATGACTTACACTTATTAATTATTGAATTTAAATATTTGTTTGTCATTTATTTATGCATTTGGTATTGCATTTTGTACACGTCAGAACAAAAATCTGGTGTATTTTCCCGATTTTTTGAGGCTTTGGCAGACTACTTTTTATTATCGTCCATCAAAGTCCATCAAAGTCCATCGTAATTAGTTAGAACTGTTTATTATCCATTGTTATACATCTTTCCTGGATACCATCGCCTAGTCTAACTAACGCGCTTATTGAGTGATTTGATCGGCCGTAGAGAAGTTGCGAAGCCTGCGAAAGCAGGTTTTTTTACGTCAAAAATTTGGCCTGTTGCGGACGCTATCCAAGAACGGAGAGGGTGTATCCATATAATCCGGATTGGAGCGAATCCACTGCCATGCACGCTTTAGATTATCAATATGCCAAGCGCGGCTAAGGTCTGACATAAATCAGTTCCCAAACGCCTGAGCCAGCAGAGCATCAAAGGTGGCTTGAGCCTTGCCGGTGGCGGTAGATTGCTGAGACTGTATTGACCGAACATCACGAAACCGATTAACAAAACTCTGTTGGGCCTGCAAGGCAGGAAGCACCACTGGCAAATTACGAAGTTGAGTCATGTTGATACTTGCGAGATTGGTAGTTTTCTTCGCGCAACGAATGAAATACTCGCGTGCCTTGCCCGCTTGAAGGTAAGTCACAAAGAACTCTGGCAGTGCGATGGACTTGTCCAGCCTCACTCGAAAAACATGGTTTTGGTGGATGCAATTCGGGATGTCGTGCTCCCACAGTGCTCCTCGTCCAAGTTTGTCAAAGTCGCCGCCCTCGGTCAGCACTACGTCGCCGCTCTGCAAGGCCAGTTGCTGAACGTCTTGCGGCAATACCTCTATGGTTTTCACAACAGATAGATCAACATGGCCGGCCTGCACATTTGCCACACGAAGGTAGGGCACCTCCACCGTCGGCTTGTCGCCGAACTTGCGGCCCTTGGTGACACCTGAAACTACCGCTGCAATATCGCCAAGCCGCTGCTCGGGCCATCCCTTCGGATTCGTTTCCGGATCACCAAACATATCCAGAAACAGCGCCGGGATAAGTTCGGAGGCTTTCTTCTCGGCCTCCCGCCGCAGGCGAACAATGCCCTCGGCACGGGAAAGCAGATCGACAATGCGGCGTTGCTCGGGCAGGGGTGGAATTGGTAGTGCTTGGTCGAGTACTTGCGAGTCCGAAACGGCTGGATACAATGCCCCGGCCACCAGTGCTGAAAGTCCATTAACAAATGGTTTCGACCTCGTGAAATAGAACAGATATTCAGGTAGCACCTTGTCTGAGGCACGAAGCACACAGAATCCGGTACTGGCAACTTGTCCATCTAGTTCCGATGGAACCTGTGCAACGGCGTTAAGGTTTGGGCGCACAGTTGATACCAAGATGTCACCACGCCGGATGAGTTTTCTTGCTCTGCTTGGTGCTTCGGCTCCGATTACCGTCCTTGCACCTGTGATGGATTTCTCGACGTTATCTACCGCAGCAACATCAACATAAACGAAGTTCTCCGCAGGCGATTTTGTCGGATTTTGGCTTCCGGTAGCACCTAAGACAACTTCTCGGAGTTTTACGACACCACTCATCAAACCGATTCTCCGAGAGCAGCCCGCAATGCTTCCACTTCCTCCACAATCTCAGTCTCGATGGCTGCAAGTTCATCCAGCAGTTGCCGAGGATCACGGTGCTCCACCGCCGATTGACTCATGGGCCGATAGCGCCCGGCTGAAAGGTTGAAGTCGTTGGCTCTGACGGTAGCCGCATCAGCAAACCACCATTGCGCCGTCCATTCGGCGTCAGGATTGCGAACCTGCCAAATCGCAAGATTTGCCTCTTTTTCACGGTACACCGCAACAAGGCCCGGCAGGTCGTCGGTTTCAATCGGGTTGTCGTGATTGGCGTCCAGTTTGTAGCCATCGTTATCGGCGTGCAGAAACAGCACGTTTTCCGTACTACCACCCTTACGGAAGAACAGCACCGAAGTTTTCACCCCGGAATACGGCTGGAACACACCGCCGGGCAGAGACAGCACCGCTTCAACCCGGTTGTTCTCGATCAGTTGCCGCCGCAGTTCCTTGTGGGCGCCGGTCGAACCGAATAGCACGCCCTCGGGCACGATCACCCCGCAACGGCCACCGGCACGCAGGTTGTCCATCATGTATTTCAGGAATAGAAGTTCCGTGGCCGTGCTGGTGCCGACCTTCACTTCCTCAACCACTCTGTCCTTATCCACCCGGCCCGCGAAAGGCGGATTGGCCAGAACGACGTGATAACCCTCTGCCGGCAGCCCGAGTTGTTCCTTCCTGTCATTGTCCAGGCTGGTGGTCAGTACATTGCGCAACAGCACACGGACATTCGCCAGCCCGCGCAGGGTCAGGTTCATGGTCGCCAGCCGCACCATTTTCGGATCTACATCGTTGCCGTAGAAGGTGGCCGATTGCAGGGCTGAGGTCTGGGAAGCGGACAATTGGTCGCCCAAACCCCGTTTCTGCATCTTGCCGTCCAGTTCCACTTCGGCAATGGCACTCGGGGAAGAGTTGGTCAGACGGATATGGTTGTAGGCCGCCACCAGAAAACCGGCCGTGCCTGCTGCCGGGTCGTAAATGGTTTCGCCCACCTTGGGGTCAATGATTTCGACGATGGTGCGAATCACATGCCGGGGCGTGCGGAACTGGCCCAATTCACCAGCCTGCCGAATCTGCCGCAGAACGTGTTCAAACAAATCGCCCTTGGTATCCGAGTCGGCGGCATCGAGCCGCAGGCCATCCACCAGATTGATCACCTGGGTCAGCACGGTGGGGTCAGTGATATTGAGTCGCGCCCCATCCATGAAGTTGTGCGCCGCCGAGGCCCCCATTTCGCCGAAGAAGGCAAACACCTCATCCCGGAGGAAGGAAACCAAGGTTTCACCGGATAAGCCCTTGGCCCACACCGACCAGCGGAAACGGTCACGCGGAATGGCAGTTTGGCCATGTTCCGCATTCAGCGGATTCCTGATTTGCCAGTCCCCGGCAAACAGGCTTTCATAAGGCTGCTTCAACACCTTGGCCTTCATCTTGTTTTCGGCATCAATGCCTTCAACCAGGTAGAAGAAGAACAGGAAGGACAATTGTTCGGCGTTGCTTACGGGGTCGGGATAGCCGCCACCGAAGAGGTAATCACGAATCTGGTCAATCGACCGCCGCATGTCGGGCGTTAAAGGCATGTGGGACTTTCTATGCTGCTAAGGCATTAATGGGCTGAAGGGCGCGAACTATCGCTATCGTTTTGCCCGTTGGCATTTTCCTGGAAGAGGGCTGCATTGAGCGAATCAATCAGTCCTTGCAAGGCTTCCGGTGTCCCGAAAACCCGCTGTGCTTCTTTCACGCCGCCCATCTGCGAGAAGGTATGGAAGTAGGCGAAATGCTCTGGCATCACTTCATCCAAGGTATCCGCATTGGCCCGAATCTGACTGCCAAGAATGCGAAGCCAGCGATCCTGTTCCGCGTTGAGATCGGACTGCGCCAGCCGCCATGCCTCGAACCTGGCGCCCAACTCGGAAGCCTTCTGCTCGGAGGCTTCGGGGAACAGCATGTTGCCGTTTTCATCGACGGTGATCCATTCGCGGGTGGTGGGGTCGATGTGGTCGTCGATGTCGAGCGATAGCAGCCGCTTGGGTTCGTAATGCTTTTTCTTCTTCGGCTCCATGACGAGGCCGCCACCGCCCACAGTGTCCTCATCGCCGTGGTAGTCGCACACGCCGACAAAATCGAACATGGTGAAAATGGGTTTCTTGCTGGTCTTGCGTGTGCCTCGGCCACGCATTTGCTGATAGAGAATGGCAGAACGGGTGAAACGGGCGAAGACCAGATTGCAGACTTCCGGGCAATCAAACCCGGTATCAAGCATATTCACCGACACCAAAATCTGTGGGAAGGATTCGCGTTTGAAGCGACGGATTTTATCGAAGGCATCCACCGTGTCATCCGGCCCGGCGCCAGACACCACGTAATCGGCAAAGCGAACGTCGGCGGAGGGCTTCTTGTCGGCAAACTCGGCGTCAAACAGGTTGGCCAGTGTCTCGGCGTGCTTCTTATTGACGGCAAACACGATGGTTTTGCCGATAAGGGGCATGCGCAGGATACCCTTGCGGTCGGTAAAGCCCTTTTCCAGCACATCCCGAAACTCGCGGACGATGGCCCGGTTGCGCTCCGGGATGGTGAAGCGGCGTTCCAGGGCGGACGGGTCAATCATGATGGGATCGCCCGGTTTGGCGACTGAGGCAAACAGGGCTTCAAACGCCGCCCTGGTTTCAGCATCCATGGCTGACCAGTCGAGTTCCGATTGCTTGACCGGGAAGCCTCCCTCGGCAGCGGTTTTCACGGTTTTGGCCTGATAGACCTGATAGGGGGCCAGCACGCCATCCCGGATGGCGTCTTTCAACTTGTAGGAGAAGGTGGGCTTGTCCACCTCAAAGAAGCGCAGGGTGTCGCGGATAAAAAGTTTGTCTTCTTCGTCGGCAAGACCGGCGGCATCCAGTTCTTCCTGGTTCGCAACACAGGGCGTCGCGGTCAGGCCGATTTGTACCCCGTCAAAATATTTCAGCACGCCGCTCCACTTGCCATAAATGCTGCGGTGGCACTCGTCAGAAATAATCAGATCAAAGTAGCCCGAGGAATATTCCCCAAAGATATTGATCATGCTTTGCAGTGTTGTAATGGTGATGCGCTTTTCGTCTTGAAACCGTCGACCGGCCCTCAGCACATAGGCAGGGTAATCCGGCAAATGCTCGGCGAAAGCATCTTCGGTCTGCTTGGCCAACGGGATGCGATCCACCAGAAACAGCACGCGAGTAATGGCATTGGCCTCAAACAGCCGTTTGATGAGGGCGGCGGCGGTGCGGGTCTTGCCCGTGCCTGTGGCCATTTCCAACAACAGTTTGCGTCGCCCCTGCCTGATTTCGCGGCTGGCCGTCTGAATGCACTCCTGCTGGTAGTCACGTCCGGCGATTTTTAGATCAACGGGGACGTTGAGAATGTCTCGTCGCAGTTTCAGGCTGGCCGAACGGCGTTCAAGGTCGTCCTGCTTGAAGAAGGTTTTTACCGGGTGGGGAAAGGCTTCGTGTTGCCAGTCCCAGAACAGAACTTCCTTGCCATTGGTCAGGAAGATATAGGGAACATCCAACTGCCTGGCGTAGCCCCTGGCCTGTTCGGCAGCATCGGCGGGATTGACGGAAAACCGCTTGGCTTCCACCACGGCAAGCGAATGCCCGTGTCGGTCACAAAGCACATAATCGGCGCGTGTGCTGTCAGGCAGCACCACTTCGTAGCGAACGGCGTTCGGGTCGGTGGTGTTCCAGCCTTGATCGGCCAGCATCCCGTCGATGATGACGCGGGAAAAGGCTTCGTTTTTATTCATGTTCTTGCCGAGATGGATTTCAACGAATTGTACCTTTCTGGTCTGGCGGCGTGACAGTCCAGTACCACCTTGTCATGCTTGAATGACGATATCTGCTTTTCCCGATTGGCCTGATCCCAGTTCAAATCGAACGGTTAAGCCGTGGTGGCGCGTAGCCAAAATTGAAATAACGCGTTTCAATCGGTCAGTTACGATTTTCAACCTGACAATGAGTTACCACCTACCCATATTGCGAGAAATCTTTCCTGGCAAAGTGCTCCTTACCCTGGACGACATCGCTCAGTGTCTGAATGTCTCCAAGGGGCATGTAGCAAATCTCTGCTACAGGAAAGAATTACCTTTCAAGTTGGTTGCTGATAAGTTCAGCAACCGTATCCAGGTGTCAATAGTTGAAATGGCCAGATTTCTCGATCACAAGATTGACGAGGGTGTGCCACCGGTTCAGGAGGGCAATGTGCCTCTTCTCGTTACTAAAAAAAGAGGGCGGCCTAGAACTAGGTAGGCCATTGTTATTGGCGTCATCCTCCATGCGGAGTTGCTAGTCTGGAAAAGTTTGGGAAAGCCTGTTTTTTTTCACGAAATTTGGCTGTTTGGCGTACTGGTAATGCCTATTTTTTCCGATGCACTTGAGATTTTAGTTTGGGAAAAAGTTTGGGAAACTCAAAATTTCTAAAAATATTATGCCGTAAGTTATTGAAAATAAAGAGAAATTAATTACTCTATTTTCGTACAATTAATGTTTAGGTTCTGGCGACGAAAGTTGTGGGGGTTCGAGTCCCTTCCTGGGCACCATTTTATTAATATAAATCAGTAAATTAAATATAATAGTTAATCTGATTTATACGAATTGCTTGCCAAGAATTTCATCTACAAAACTGGCAAGCGACAGGCGAAATCCCGCTGCATTCGGATGTCCGCCACCGCCGTAGCGGGTGGCGATTTCGGCGACATTGACGTTGCCGGCAGCGCGCAGCGAAATCTTCACTTCGCCATCGGCCGCCAGTTGCCAGACCAACCCGAAGGTACCGCTGGTTTCGGCGATGCGGTTCCCCAGTTCCGAGGCGAACAGGGTGCTGGCATTGATCGCGAGTCCGTCGATGCGCCGCCAGGCCAGATCGCCCTCGACAATGATCGCCAGGCCGTGGCGCACGGCTTGCAGGGGGTCGATGGGGTCGCCACGCAGCCGCGCCGGCATCAGGAGATGCCCCGAGGCCAGGCGCTCGACCTCGGTCTGGAAGAAGCGCTCGATCGCTTCACCTTCGGTCAGCAGCAGCTGGTAGCGCGGGGCTTGCGGGTCCGGGGTCAGGCGCACGAGTTCGTCCCAGGCGGCAAAATCGAACGGGAGCAGGCGCAAGGCCCGGCCAATCGGGCGGGTTCCCGGGAGTTCGAAGCGCCACATGTCCATGTCCTCGATATGGCGCAGCAATAGTGGTACCGGCAATCCCGCATGAAAGTGCTCCCAGGCCAGTCGTGCACCAGACTTGTCGAGGTTGAATAGCACCGTGAGCGGCAGGGTGGGGTGACGATGGCTGGAGATTCCGTCCTCGCCGGTCAGCAGCCGGTCGGCCCATGCCAGGCGGGCCGAAGCATGGTGGTCGATCTGGACGGCTGAGTTTGCAATTTCCGCAATTTGCTCAAGTACTTCCGGCGGAAATGAGAAGTCAAGTATGAAGACATCGTGCCCGGCGATTTCGTCCATTTTCCACGGTTCACCGTGATGCATGGCGCGATAGACGGCTGTGTCACCGAAGCGGCGCCAGGCTGCATAGGCCGCGCCAAAGCCATCCGGACAGTCGCCGTGGTAGAGGATGGTGACGGGGGTGGCGGCGGGCATGGTGTCAGTAATGCGGCGGGAGTTCGTCGCGCAGGCTACGCTGCTCGGCAGGGGCCGAGGCCATCATTTGCTGGCGTAGCGCCCGAAGTTCGTTGATCAGCAGATCGATCTGCTGCTGCTGGCGAAAGACGGTGCGGTTCAGTTCATCGATCATGTCTTCGCTGTAGCTGATCTTGATTTCAAGGTCGGTGATTCGGGATTCCACGCAGCTTCCTTCGCTCATTTCTCGTTGCGCCAGTCGTGCAAGGTTTCCTTGGGCGGGGGCAGCAACTTGTCCTCACCCCGGTCCCTGAGCAAAGGGAGGGCCACGCCCAGAACAAACAGCAGGCAGATGCCCAATACGATCCATCCTTCGTTCAATGCACGCCTCCCGGAAAACGCGGCATCTTACTGCGAATCATGACCGCCGTCGCGCAAGCTTTGGTATCGTTTGCTCTCTACTCTTGAGACACGGTTGATCATGGAAATATCCGCGCATTCACGAGAGGCGGCGCAAAGACTTCTCGACTTCATCGACGCCAGCCCCAGCCCTTGGCATGCCGTACAGACGGTGGCCGATCAACTGCAGCGCAACGGCTTTGTTGCCTTGCGCGAGGATGTGCGCTGGCAACTGGTGGCTGGCGGGCGCTATTTCGTGATGCGCGGCGGTTCGTCGATCATCGCCTTCATTGTCGGGGGCGGGAAGCTCGAGCACGCTGGATTTCGCCTGGTCGGCGCGCATACCGATTCGCCCGGGCTGCGCCTCAAACCAAAGGCGGCACAGGCGGGCGACGGCCTGCTTCGTCTGGGCGTCGAAGTCTACGGCGGGCCGATCCTGGCGACCTTCGCCGACCGCGATCTGAGTTTCGCCGGCCGCGTCGCCGTGCGCGCCGGGAAAGGGCATTCGATGCGCCTGGTGCATCTCGCCGAGCCCCTGGTGCGCCTGCCCAACCTGGCGATTCACATGAATCGCGAGGTGAATGAGGGTGGCCTGAAATTCAACAAGCAGACCGAGTTGCCGCTGGTCATTGCACCGGCTGGCGAGGACGAGACAGGCGAAGCGCGTTTCCTGGCGTTGCTGGCGGCGGAACTCGGCGTGGTGCCGGGCGCCATCCTCAGCTGGGAGCTCAACGTATTCGATACGCAAAAGGGCGTTTTCTGGGGAGCCGACAAGGAATTCATCGCCAACAGCCAGCTCGACAATCTCGCCTCCTGCCATGCCGCGCTGAACGCGCTGCTTGGCGTGGATGGCCCGGCAACGACCAATGTGTGCGCCTTTTTCGATCATGAGGAAGTCGGCAGCGAGAGCGCCACCGGGGCGGGCGGGACTTTCGTCGCCGATCTGCTGCGCCGGATCTCGGCGGCACGGTCGCTCGACGACGAGGCCCACCGCTGCGCGCTGGCGCGAAGTTTCTTCATCAGTGCCGACATGGCGCATGCCTACAACCCTAATTTCCCTGCGGCCTACGAGCCTGCGCATCGCGTTGCGGTCAATGGCGGCCCGGTCATCAAAACCAACGCCAACCAGCGTTACAGTACTGGGGCCGACAGCGCCGGCCGCTTCATCCTGCTCTGTGAAAAGGCTGGCGTGCCGTATCAGCATTACGCGCACCGGAGCGATCTGGGCTGTGGCAGCACCATCGGCCCGATCATTGCTGCCGGCCTGGGCGTGGCAAGCATTGATGTCGGCTCACCGATGTGGGCCATGCACAGCATCCGGGAAAGCGCTGGCGTGCTCGACCACGGCTACATGATTGCGGCCCTGACGGCGGCTTTTGCCGAGTGAGAAAGTCGCGTGGAAGCGCTTGACTTCGAGTTTCTGGCCCGTATAATGCGCGCTTCTTCAGGCGGTTAGCTCAGTTGGTTAGAGCGCCACGTTGACATCGTGGAGGTCGTTGGTTCGATTCCAATACCGCCTACCAAATACCTGACGGAGCTGGCTTAATGACTTTCCGAACTCGCACCATCGTTCAGAAACACTAACCGAGTCAGCTTTCGTTCGACCAGAAAAGTGCGGCTCGCCCCGCACTTTTTTTTTGCCTGTATTTCGTCGCGAGAACCCGCCATGCCCGATATCAAATTGCCCGATGGTTCCATCCGCTGTTACGAGCAGGCCGTCACCGTCGCCGAAGTCGCCGCCAGCATCGGGGCCGGCCTGGCGCGTGCCGCGCTGGCAGGCCGGGTGGATGGCCGGCTGGTCGATACCTCTTTTCTGATCGAGCGGAATGCCGATCTGGCAATCATCACCGAGCGCGATGCCGACGGCCTCGAGTTGATTCGCCACTCGACGGCGCATCTGCTGGCCTATGCGGTGAAGGAATTGTTCCCCGAAGCGCAGGTGACCATCGGGCCGGTCATTGAAAACGGCTTCTACTACGATTTTGCCTATAAACGCCCGTTTACCCCGGAAGACCTGGTCGCGATCGAACAGCGCATGAGCGAATTGGCGAAAAGGGATATTCCGGTAACGCGCGAAGTCTGGGCGCGCGACGATGCGGTCAAGTTCTTCCTCGACCAGGGTGAGAAATACAAGGCCGAGCTGATCGCCGCCATCCCCGCCGACCAGCAGGTGTCGCTCTACCGCGAAGGCGATTTCATCGACCTTTGCCGCGGCCCGCACGTGCCGACTACGGCCAAGCTCAAGGTTTTCAAGCTGATGAAGGTGGCTGGTGCCTACTGGCGCGGGGATCATCGCAATGAGCAGTTGCAGCGCATCTACGGCACGGCCTGGGCCAGGAAGGAAGATCTCGATGCCTACCTGCACATGCTGGAAGAGGCTGAAAAGCGGGATCACCGTCGCCTCGGCAAGCAGTTCGACCTGTTTCACATGCAGGACGAAGCGCCGGGCCTGGTTTTCTGGCACCCCAAGGGCTGGGCGATCTGGCAGGAAATCGAAAGCTACATGCGCGCCGTCTACCGTAACAACGGCTACCAGGAGGTGCGCTGCCCGCAAATCCTCGATAAGACGCTCTGGGAAAAGTCCGGGCACTGGGAACACTACAAGGACAACATGTTCACGACCTCGTCGGAAAACCGCGATTACGCGGTCAAGCCGATGAATTGTCCGGGGCATGTCCAGGTCTTCAATGCGGGCCTGCGCTCCTATCGCGAACTGCCGCTGCGTTACGGCGAGTTCGGCTCCTGTCACCGCAACGAACCGGCCGGCGCCTTGCACGGCCTGATGCGCGTGCGCGGGTTCGTCCAGGATGACGGCCATATTTTCTGTACCGAGGACCAGATCGAGTCGGAAGTCACGGCGTTCAACGAACTGGTCAGGAAAGTCTATGGCGATTTCGGCTTCCATGATGTCGCCGTCAAGCTGGCGCTGCGTCCGGAAGGGCGGGTCGGTTCCGACGAAGTCTGGGACAAGGCGGAGGATGCGCTGCGTTGCGGCTTGCGCGCCTCCGGTCTGGAATGGACGGAACTGCCCGGCGAGGGCGCCTTCTATGGCCCGAAGATTGAATTTCACATCAAGGACGCCATCGGCCGCTCCTGGCAGTGCGGCACGATGCAGGTCGATTTTTCGATGCCGGGGCGCCTGGGCGCCGAATACGTGGCTAGCGATGATACGCGCAAGGTGCCGGTCATGCTGCACCGGGCGATCCTGGGGTCACTTGAGCGCTTCATCGGCATCCTGATCGAAAACTTCTCGGGCGCGCTGCCACTCTGGTTGGCGCCGACGCAGGCGATGGTGTTGAACATTTCCGAAAAGCAGGCGGATTACGCGGCCGAAGTCGCGCAAAAGCTACACCAGGCGGGCTTTCGCGCCGAGGCGGATTTGCGTAACGAGAAAATTACCTATAAAATTCGGGAACATAGCTTGAACCGGCTGCCTTATCAGCTCGTTGTGGGCGACAAGGAAAAGGCGGACGGACTGGTGGCCGTGCGTACTCGCGGTGGTCAGGATCTCGGACAGATGTCCGTGGATGAACTGATCAGGCATCTTCGAAACGAAGTTGCAGCGCGCAGTGGCACGGCTTAATTATTGATGTTTTCGGGGGTTTCACCATAGCTCAGAATAAGGCGCATCGCCTAAACGAAGAAATTACGGTTCCGGAGATTCGTCTCCAGGGTGTGGACGGCGAGCAGTTGGGGATTGTGAATACCCGCTCAGCGCTGCAGATGGCGGAAGAGGCCGGGGTTGACCTGGTGGAAATCGCGCCGACAGCGAAGCCGCCAGTTTGCCGGATCATGGATTACGGCAAGTTCAAGTACCAGGAACAGAAGCGTGCGCACGAAGCCAAACTGAAGCAGAAACAGGTGCAGGTCAAGGAAATCAAGTTCCGCCCGGGTACCGACGAAAACGATTACCAGATCAAGCTCAGGAACATGACGCGTTTCCTGGAAGAAGAAGACAAGGTCAAGGTGACTCTGCGCTTCCGGGGCCGAGAAATGGCGCACCAGGAATTCGGCATGCGCCAGCTGGAACGGATCAAGGCTGACCTCGAGGCCGTCGGGCAAGTCGAGCAGATGCCGAAGATGGAAGGGCGCCAGATGATCATGATTATCGGCCCGGCCAAGAAAAAGGTTTAACAGGTTGTATCAAGTAGTTGTTTTTATAAGTGCTTTCGGGTTTCAAAAGTGTTCCCGCCGGGAACCACCTGACGGCATGTCATTAAGGAGCATATAAATGCCCAAAATGAAGACCAAGAGTAGCGCCAAGAAGCGTTTCTCGATCCGCGCCGGTGGCAGCATCAAGCGCGGCCAAGCCTTCAAGCGTCACATTCTGACCAAGAAGACCACCAAGGTTAAGCGTCACCTCCGCGGTGCCGTTGCTGTTCACGAGCGCGATTCAGCATCCGTCCGCGCCATGATGCCCTACGCATAAGGAGATAGAAGATGCCTAGAGTTAAACGTGGTGTAACAGCGCGCGCGCGTCACAAGAAGATTCTCGTTCAGGCCAAGGGTTACCGCGGTCGTCGCAAGAACGTCTATCGCATCGCCAAGCAGGCAGTGATGAAGGCTGGTCAATATCAGTACCGTGACCGCCGTCAAAGGAAGCGCCAGTTCCGTTCCCTGTGGATCGCCCGTATCAATGCCGCAGCGCGTCTGGAAGGCCTGAAATACAGCACCTTCATGAACGGTCTGAAGAAGGCCAATATCGAAGTCGACCGCAAGGTCCTGGCCGATCTGGCCGTCTTCGATCAGCCGGCATTTGCTGCCCTGGCCGCCCAGGCCAAGGCACAGCTCGGCGCCTGAGCGAACGCTCGATGAAAAAAAGGAGGCGCAAGCCTCCTTTTTTAGTTTCGGCCGCCGCTTTGCGGCTTCACGTCGGCTGCGCCGACATGAGCCTTCACTGAAACGTGCGTTTTGTTGGTGGTTTTGTTGGTGGACGTCCATGGATAATCTCGATCAAATCGTTAGTGAAGCCCAGTCGGTTTTCGCTGCCATTTCTGACCCCGATGCGCTGGAACAGGTAAAAGCCCGTTTCCTCGGCAAGAGCGGGCAGATCACCGAACTTCTCAAGGGTCTGGGCAAACTGCCGCCGGAAGAGAAGAAAACTGCCGGTGCCGCAATCAACGTCGCCAAGACGGCCGTTGAAGTTGCGCTCAACGAGCGCCGTGAAGCCATTCGCAAGGCCGCGCTCGAAGCGCGCCTCGCCGAAGAAGCGCTGGATGTCACGCTACCCGGTCGCGCCGAAGCGCGCGGTGGCTTGCATCCGGTGACACGCACACTGGAGCGCATCGAGTCTCTGTTCCGCTCCATCGGTTTCGACGTGGCAGACGGCCCCGAAATCGAGGAAGATTTTTTCAATTTCACGGCCATGAACACGCCCGAGGATCACCCGGCGCGTTCGATGCACGACACGTTTTACCTGCAGAACCCGGACGGCACGGTTGCCGACAAGGTGTTGCTGCGTACGCATACCAGCCCGATCCAGGCGCGCTACATGAAGGCGCACGTCGAATGCTACGGTCAACTGGAAAAAATGCCCGAAATCAGAATCATCGCGCCGGGCCGCGTCTATCGTGTCGATTCCGATGCGACGCATTCGCCGATGTTCAACCAGGTCGAGGGTCTGTGGGTGGGCGAGGGCGTTTCGTTTGCCGACCTCAAGGGCGTCATTGCCGATTTTCTCAAGAGTTTCTTCGAGACCGACGATCTGACGGTACGCTTCCGTCCCTCCTTCTTCCCGTTCACCGAGCCGTCTGCCGAAATCGACGTCGCTTTCATGAACGGCCCGCTGAAAGGTCGCTGGCTGGAAATCGCCGGTTGCGGCATGGTCCATCCGGATGTCTTGCGTATTGCTGGCATCGATCCGGAAAAATACACCGGCTTTGCTTTCGGCTTCGGTCAGGACCGCCTGACCATGCTGCGTTACGGTGTCAATGACCTGCGCCTCTTCTTTGAAGGCGACCTCCGTTTCCTGAGGCAATTCGCATGAAATTTTCCGAATCCTGGTTGCGTACCCTGGTCGACACCAAGCTGTCGAGCGAGGAGCTTTCCCATCTGCTGACCATGGCCGGCCTTGAAGTCGAAGGTCTGGAGCCGGTCGCGCCCCAATTCAACGACGTTGTCGTCGCGCAGGTGCTTGAAGTCGTCAAGCATCCCGATGCCGATCGTCTGAATGTCTGCAAGGTCGATACCGGCCGTGGTGAGCCGACGACCATCGTCTGTGGCGCGCCGAATGTCGCCGTCGGTCTGCGCGTGCCCTGCGCCTTGCCTGGTGCCAAGCTGCCCGGCGATTTCACCATTAAGATCGCCAAGGTGCGCGGCATCGAATCCTCCGGCATGCTGTGCTCGGCCAAGGAGATTGGCATCGCCGAAGAGGCCTCCGGTCTGCTGATCCTGCCGGCCGATGCACCGGTCGGCCAGTCGATCCGCGAGTATCTCGATCTTGATGACAATCAGTTCGAACTCAAGCTGACGCCGAATCGTGCCGACTGCCTGTCCTTAAACGGCGTGGCGCGCGAAGTGGTTGCCATTGCCGGCGCTCAGGCAAAGCCGATCGAGTTGCCGGAGGTGGCGGCGACCATCGTCGATCAGCGCGCTGTCGTGCTTGATGCTCCTGAAGCATGCCCGCTGTATTACGGCCGCGTGCTCAAGGGTGTCAATGCCAAGGCGCCGACGCCGGAATGGATGAGGCGTCGCCTTGAGCGCAGCGGCATCCGCTCGATATCTGCGCTAGTGGATGTCACCAATTACGTCATGCTCGAACTCGGCCAGCCGCTGCATGCCTTCGACAACACCAAGCTCGACGGCACCGTGCATGCCCGCATGGCGAAGCCGGACGAAAAGCTGCTGCTCCTGAATGAACAGACCATTGCCATCGACGCCGACATCCTGGTCATTGCAGACGACGCCAAGGCACTGGCCATGGCCGGCATCATGGGGGGCGAGGAGAGTGGCATCACGCTGGAAACGAGCGAGTTGTTCCTCGAATCGGCCTTCTTTGCACCGAAGGCGATTGCCGGCCGCGCCCGTCGTTACGGTTTCGGTTCCGATGCCTCGCATCGTTTCGAGCGCGGCGTCGATTTTGGCGGGGCTCGCCGTGCCATTGAGCGCGCCACGCAACTGATCATCGATATTTGTGGTGGCGCCGCCGGTCCGGTAACCGAGGCCAAGGCCGAGATGCCGGCGCGCAAGCCCGTGCGTCTGCGCACGGCGCGGGCATGCTCGGTGATCGGCATGACTTTTCCTCCCGAGCAGATCGCCGGCTTGTTCAACGGCCTCGGCTTGTCCTTCGTTCGCGAAGGCGACGATTTCCTGGTCACGCCACCGACCTGGCGCTTCGATATCGAAATCGAGGAAGACCTGATCGAGGAAATCGCCCGCCTGTACGGCTACGACAACATCCCGGCCCCGGCGCCGCGCGGCAACCTGAAAATGATGGTACAGCCCGAAGCGCAACGTCCAGCATCTCGTGTTCGCCAATTGCTGGTGGATCGAGGCTACCAGGAAGTGGTCAATTTCGCTTTCGTCGATGAGGCCTGGGAGGCCGATTTCGCCGGCAAAAGATCAGAAACCGATCTGATCCGCCTGGCCAATCCGATTGCCAGCCAGATGGCCGTCATGCGCTCAACGCTGTTCGGTGGCCTGATTGCCAATTTGCTGACCAACCTCAGGCGCAAGCAAAGCCGGGTAAGGCTGTTCGAAACGGGGCGTACGTTTCATCATGATCTGCAAGGTGGCCCGGTTCCCGGCTATCGCCAGCCGTTGATGCTGGCAGGACTGGCTTATGGGGGGGCTTTGCCCGAAGGTTGGGGTAACGGGTCGCGCAAAGTGGATTTCTTTGACGTAAAAGGCGATCTTGAAGCGTTGTTTTCTCCATTGGCGCTGCGATTTGAAAAATTTCAGCACCCGGCGCTTCATCCGGGCAGGTCAGCCAAGGTGTTTTTGGCTGGGTGCGAGTTGGGTTGCATCGGCGAACTTCACCCTGAATGGGTCCAGAAATATGATCTACCGAGTGCACCGGTGCTTTTTGAGGTGGATTTCGAGACCGTCAAGACGAGCACGGTTCCCGCATATGCCGAGGTGTCGAAATTCCCGCCAGTGATTCGTGATCTCGCCATTGTCGTTGATCACGGTCTCGATCTTCAGGTGCTGCTGGATGGCTTGAGTGGGCAGATGCCGCCCCTGATTCAGGATGTCCAATTGTTCGATATCTACGCCGGAAAGGGTGTTCCTGAAAACAAAAAAAGTCTTGCGTTTCGTATAGTTATGCAAGATACTCAACGCACTTTGCTAGATTCGGAAGTGGATTCGGCAATGCAGAATTTGATGGCCTGTCTTGAGCAGGCTTTTGGAGCTCAACTTCGTGCCTGAAGAACAAAAGACAATGATCACGCTGACCAAGGCCGAGCTCGCCGATCTTCTTTTCGAGCGAGTCGGACTCAACAAGCGTGAGGCCAAAGACATGGTCGAGGCCTTTTTTGAAGAAATTCGCAATGCCCTTGAAACCGGCGACGGCGTGAAGCTCTCCGGTTTCGGAAATTTCCAGTTGCGCGATAAACCCCAGCGCCCGGGGCGCAATCCAAAAACCGGCCAGGAAATCCCGATCACGGCGCGCCGTGTGGTGACTTTCCATGCCAGCCAGAAGCTGAAATCCGACGTTGAGCTTGCTTTCGATGGAACATCGGCTTAACAAGACCTTTCCGGGCGATGAATTACCGCCCATCCCCGCCAAGCGCTATTTCACTATCGGTGAAGTCAGTGAATTGTGTGGCGTAAAACCCCACGTACTGCGTTACTGGGAGCAGGAATTCAATCAGCTGAAACCGGTCAAGCGGCGGGGTAACCGGCGTTATTATCAGCATCATGAGGTTCTGCTCGTGAGGCGCATTCGCGAACTTCTATATAATCAGGGGTTTACGATCAGTGGTGCGCGCAACCGGTTGGACGAAGGCGGGGTTGTCGAAGTGCTTGCGGCAGACAAGTCGGAAATGCCTGAAACGGGTGGCGGCCTGCGCACCGAATTGCAGGCAATTCTCGAGATCTTGCGCCTTTGAATCCTGCGCGTTTCGGGTATAATGCGCGGCTTGTCGGGGCGTAGCGCAGCCTGGTAGCGCACTTGCATGGGGTGCAAGGGGTCGCGAGTTCGAATCCCGCCGCCCCGACCAAGAGAATCAAGTACTTAGGCCAATCTTCGGATTGGCCTAAGTACTTTCTGAGGCCAGATTTCTGAAATTTCCCCCCACGTTTCCCCCCACAGATTCGTGGGCTGTTATGGGCTTGCTGGATACGGTGCGACACGAACGTGTTCTGTAAATATCTTGCTCGCCGATCTGCCGGGATAGGAAAATATCCGAGCCGTTTAGGCCATTGCTTCCAATGTCGAATGTCAGGGAAGGGTGTGTAGCAAATTCGCCCGCGTGGATGCCTTTCTGTCAAAAACGATAATTCTGCTGGTTCTTTCGAATCCGAGACTTCGATTATTCGGGCTGAATACGAATAGAATGACAGGGGCAATAATGCTTTATCCTGAGCACGGGGGAAGAAGATGACAAAACGCGCGGCAACAACGGAAATCGTTTCGAAAATTTCACCACTCTTGATTCAGGGAGCGGTAGAGCGCACCGGAAGTGACGATATTCCCGGCGGTTATTGCGCTGACCTGCACATGTGGGTAGTGGACGGCTGTCCCATCGTGGAAGCACGATCTGAAATAGCGGAATTAACGACAAAAACCGAAGCGCAGATTGAGCGCGACGATACAGGCGAACCGTCCTTGCTGGAAATGCAGACTAAGACCTTGTCTCAAGTAGAGCGAGATGATCAGGACTTCGAAATCGGTTTGCTCGAACTTGCCACCAAGACTGCCAATAGACCGGAACGCGACGACTGAGTATGTACTTGGTCGTAACGAACAAAAGGGACCTGACCAGCGATTTCATCATTCTCGAACTTAGGCGACGCGGTCTGCCATATCTTCGGCTTAACACTGAAGAAATTCCCGTTGCTGTCTTTCAATGCACCCCCGGCACTGAAGGTAGATGGAGGTTCGATTTGCCCGATGCATCGTTCGAGCTGACCCAGGTAACGGCTGCGTACTTCCGCCGCCCTGGAATGCCAGAACCGATGCCGCAGGTCCGTGACGCGGAGCAGAACTACTGTACGCAAGAATGGCATGCCACTTTGCAATCCCTTTATTGGGCAATTGGGGAGCGTTGGCTTAACCCTCCTCACTTGATCGCCCTTGCGGAAAACAAGATTTACCAGCTGACGCTTGCGAACTCTCTGGGTTTCATGATTCCGGATACGTTGGTCAGCAATGATCCCCTTGCAATAAAAAAATTTGCCGACCGTGGGCAGATTGTCGGGAAACCGTTGAGGAATGCGGTTGTGACGGGTGGAAATCGAGAGCGCGTGCTATTCACCACTCGTGTCTCGGTTGACGAAGAAACCGATGCAGATTCAATCAAGGCGTGCCCGATGATCCTGCAAAGGGAAATTCGGAAGAAGTTTGATGTTCGAGTAACGGTTGTCGGTGAGCAGGTGTTTGCGGCAACCATTGATTCGCAAACCGACCCGGCCACCGAGGTGGATTGGCGGCGAATGTCCAAGGCAGGCTTGGGGCATGCGGTATATCAATTGCCAAAGGCTATGGCCGACCGTTGTATTGCTCTCACGCGGAAACTGGGCTTGAGATTTGGTGCAATAGATTTCGTGCTCGACCAGGACGGCCAACTCTGGTTTCTTGAGATCAACCCCAATGGCCAATGGGGATGGATCGAAACGAGAACAGGGCATCCAATTGCCGCAGCCATCGTGTCGGAATTGGAGCGAATCGCGAATGCGTGAGCTAACAAATATTCTGTGGCCTCGCCCCCAAGAGCTTTCTGCTATAGAACACGAGAAGTTTAGGCAGATGGACCTTGTACTGGACGCACAAATCAAGGGCCTGCCCGACGTCGATGAGAAGCAACTGGCCGCATATCTGGAAGCAGTTCGGCGCATCGCTGATGAAGAGGGAAAACGAAAGACTGGAGCAGAAACAAGGGGGACAACGTTTATTGCTGCTGTCGCAACCTTGATTCCTTTGATGACGTGGGCTCTCGGGAATACCGATCGTTCGATCTGTTCTGGAGGGTGGGGCTGTTTTACATGGACAGGCGTTTTCACACTGGCTGTCATTTACTTCATTACCGCCGCCTATTGGTCGCTCAAATCTTTGGCCGTGGCTAACTTTCACGTCATTGGTGTGGAAGATATTGTCCTGATTTGTGAGAAGAAAAAAGACATCGTCAGGGAACTGATCCAGCAGACTCTATTGCAGGCCCGGAAGAATCGAGACACGATTAATGAGAAGCTGACCTTTATAAAGATCGCACAGCGCCGTTTTTTCAATGGCCTTGCCGTTCTGGGCCTGTTGTTGATGTTCGATCCGCTATCCAGGTTTGGGACATTAGCTTTCCTTGCGTCGAAGATTGAAGCATGGGCTACTCCGAGCGCCATTGGTTCGACAGGTTGCGTACCCGTAAACCTATTGATGCCTTTTAAGCTTGCTCCGTCAAAAAACTCAAAGTCGCAGATGACCAAGAGCAATTAGCGTCCGTGCGGTGGCTATCTGTTCGATTGGGGTTCGTGATGTCCAACCAATGCTGAGAAGAAAGGGAAAAACGTGAACGCTCGTGCGCCGCATCGTGATGCAATCCGGATACTGTTTATCCTGAACGCTGGCGGTGTGCCATTGACCGACCCCAACGATGCGTTGGTCGCCAAAATTTTCAAAGGCGAAGCACGTTTGCATGCCTTCGACTTCTGGATGCGTAATCCGGATTACCTGGCGAGCGAGCTGCTAGATGCGTATGGGGAGACAGGTGATATCCAGCATCTTCAAGCAGCCGAAGCAATCTTTGAGAGCGATGAACCGGATTTGCGGCGCGTTCCAATGATCCGCTACCTCTTTGGTGCCTATGAGCGCCTCGATGATGCACTTTCGCTGCTTCGATCTCGCGACTTGGTACGCATTACCGGGATCAAAGGAAAAATTAAAGTCCATGAGACCGATTTCATTCTGACAGTTCGTGGAGTGGATGTCTGCGCGAACGCAGTGGTGCAGGAACCAATTTTGGAGTGGTATGCCCAGCGGGCCGCCCTCGTCTCTGAAATCGCAGGTACACGTGGTGGTGGCACCCTCAAGGAGAAGCAATACCAACAGGCAACGTACGCCCAAACCCAACTTGGTGGAATCATTCCTCCCATTGGGTCCGAAGTACAAAGAAGGTTGGAACAACTCAGACAAGCCGCCTAAGGGGGGAATATGGCAAAAGACAGCATGGAGTGGCTGGAGGCCATAGCCAGCCGAGCCAAGGTTGATATAAACCGCGTAGAGTCGGTGTTGACTGCGCGACATATTGTGCCGACGCCAGTCCTGCCTGCTCCGCGCAGGATGAAACTCTTAAGTTTATCTTTCAGTGGGGCCAAGCAAGGGGTAAAGGATGACGGGCCGTACACGTTTGAATGGAAAGATCTAAGCAAAGGGCTTTGGGGAATGATGACGGACCGGAATCTCCGGGGGAAATCGTCAATCCTCGAAGTCGTGCGCTGGTTGATACGTGGCAGACCGTCACCAAATCTTCAGGATGACGTCAAAGCTTGGATTCACAATGCTTGTCTGCGCTTCGATCTGGATGGGCTCGTCCATGAAGTGCAACTCGACTGTCAGAACGGCATCGGCGGCATGTTGTCTCGGCGTTCATCGACGACAGCGGAGGCTACGGTACTCGCGTCGTTCAATAGCGAAAAGCAATTCGAAATGGTCATGTCGGACTTTTTTCTGCATGCCTTCTCGATGGAAGCCTTTGCGACGTGGCGAGAAAGCGATTCCGACGAAAAGACCGGGCAGGCGGTCATTCATGGCTGGCCGGCATTGTCAGGGGCAATGTTCATCGGTACCAACTATGACGTAGTGTTGGGTGATCTGCCGGCCACCTCGGGAACGCAGGCCCGTCTCATGCAGATGTATTTGGGGGTGCCGTGGGTTTCGACATTGGCCTCGGCATTGGCCGCGTTGAAACTGGTGGAGTCAAGCAATGATCTCGAAACGCGCCGGCGCAGCCGGGGCGCGCGGGCCAGGCAAGCGCGCGTCAAAGAAATAGAAGCGCAGCTTACCGAGAGGCGAGCGGCGTTGAGCGCGCAGCCGTCGGACGAGGAGATTCAGGCCGAACTGTCGGAACTGAGTCGCCGATATTCGGAGACGAAACGGCGGGAAAAAGCGATGCAGGAGCGTCTTGACCGGGAGACGCTGGCCGAGCAGCAAGCAAATGCAGCGTATCTTGAGGATCGTCGGGAACTGCAGACTTGCAAGGATTCGATGGCGGCTGGTTCCATTTTTCGCTTACTTGATCCGACCTGCTGCCCGCGCTGCGATCATGAAATCGATCCGGATCGGAAGAAGAAAGAAGCACTCAATCATTCGTGTTCGATATGTGGAGAGAGCACCTCGAGCAGCGAGGATGCGGAAGGCCTGAAGCAAGAACTGGAGGCGAGCGTCAAGGCATCGAAAGCGGCATTCGACAAGGCCGAGAAGAATCGCAGACAGGCCGAGGAAAACCTGATGGCCTTGCAAGCGGATTTGGAAACCATCCAAACCAAGAGCGAAGCGCTGACAAAACAGCTCGGTTCGTTCGAAGCCAGGAGATTGCTGTCCAACGAGATCGCTATGCTCGAGGGACGCCTTGAAGAGGCAAACTTTGATTCTGGTACCGATGAAGTCGCCGACGATGGTGAACCCGCTGTCCTCAAAGCCATAGTGGGGGAGACCGAAGCGCGATTGAAAGCTGTTCGTGATGAATTCCTCGAAGAGGTTTCGACCAGCCTTCTGCACTTTGCTCAGCGCTTCGGAATGCACAGCTTGTCAAAAGCCCAGTTGCGGGGGAACGCAAACCTGCTGCTGGAGAAGGGGGGCGCCCACACCTCATTCAGCAAGGTGACGAAGGGAGAGCGCCTCCGTTTGAAGGTCGCTACAGTCCTCGCCATGATTCAGGTGGGCGAGCGCCGGGGCGTCGGTAGACACCCGGGCTTGATCATGATCGATTCGCCCGCGGCCCAGGAAGTTGCACCGGAGGATCTTCGCGAATTGCTGTCAGGATTGAAGACTGTCTGCGAGGAACTCCCTCATCTCCAGATTTTTGTCGCAGGCATGGCATCGAAGGCGATGAGCGATCACATTCCTTCCAGCCGTCGTCGGGAAGCCGCCAATGGAGGCTACCTATGGTAGTGGCAGAGTCTCGGCCACTCTTGCTCCCGCTGGAAATCAAGCTGCAGTCGCTGCTCGCTGGAGGCAAGGCGCCGCACGTTGACGACCTAGGCGGGGTCAAGGCGATTGTCGGGGCGGCGCCATTGTTGGCGTCATCTCCACTAGCTGGCGAGATTTTGTTGGCAGTCTTGCGTGATGTGGGCGATGTTGCCCTCAAAGACTTACGTCCATGGAAAGAACTGATCGGCATCCTGGTATATGGTGCTACGAGCGACATTGTATTGATCGAGATAGTCGATGCCCTGGATGCCTGCCTGCAACTGCCTGACGCAATCGCCAGCGATGCCTTTACGGCTTTCCTCGAAAAGGCGGGCAATTCATCAGGCGAACTCACGAGTTATGCGCGTGCAGTAGCGCTTGAAGGTGCTTTCCGTTTGGCAGCCTCGAATCGCCGAATGCAACTTCGCTTGCTCGATGCCCTGCTGGGCGTCGATGTGTCGGACGAGCCGCAATTTCTCCGCTATGCCGCCAAGATCATTGGAGTCGCCCATTCGCTTTGGCGGGAAGCGGAATTGGTCACTGCCCTCCAGGCTCTCTTCGATTGCGACGAGGCGGCTTATGAAGCCAGCTTTGAATTGGGGATGGCATCTCTCGCTTCCGCACTTGATGAGCCGCATCGAGAAGCAGCAAATTTGTTCTTCCGAGATTCCTTGCAATGGTTCAGGAGGGCAGAATCAATGCGTGAGGCGACCCCGGAAGCAACGCTCTACGGCGAATGCCTCATGCTTCTGACTGACTTCGAGGCACATAAGACGGAGTCTGAGCTGAGACAGCGTAGCGCAGTCATTCAGAAATCCGCCTTCGAACTGCTTGCGTGGCATGTTGACGCGAGCTCGCCGGCCTGGCTTGGGGCAAGGCATGTTCAGGCCGCTTGCTGGAACGATCTCGCCGGAACCCTGGCATCGCTTGCCGACAGTTTGCAAGAGATTAGCTGGTGGGAGCCGAGAGTCGTGATCGAACGGCGGCTTCTCGCTGCTTACAGTGCAGGACGTGCGATTCTGAAACGAGGCCATGACGGCTATTTGGAGACGTTGATTCGCCCCAGGATCGAGGCGTCAGTTGCTCAACGAGAAGGGCAAGCCTACCTCTTGAAATGCTGGCTGCAGCAAAATCGCAACCACGAACTGGTCGGCGAGGCCGATGCGATCTTGAGTGGGATAGACCGCCTGATGTCCGCTGGCGCAGAGGTGCCGCGAAACCCCACTGAGGCAGCCGCCATTTGGGCACCGGTCGCTGCCATACTTTCACAAGCCCGCTGCAGCGAGGAGACGAAACGGCGGATTGGCGAACTCGTCGCAAATGCGTTCGCATTCAGCCTTGAAAACCTCAGTGGCGCAGAGATCGACATCTTCGATCATTGTCGTTCTTCAGTTGAAAACCATCCGGACCATCGTAACAACGCTCGGGGCGCCAAGCTGTTCGATACGGTGTTGTTGTGGACTGTTCGTTTCCTGAAAAACCGACTTGAAATGACCAAGAAGGACGATCCTTCTGTCACCTATCTTTTCGAGACGGCTGACGGTAGCTTGGTACCGGAGAGCGCTCTTCAGGATGATTACTTTCGCTGGCTGTGCACCCAGTCTGCATCAGGAGAGATGGAACCGACCAACCTTGGTGGCGGACGGGCCGACGTGGCGCTGAAGAATACCGGCGAGCGCATCGTAATCGAAGTTAAACGCGAATTGCAGGATGCATCATTTGACGCTTTAGCCAAGGACTATGCTGGCCAGACCACAGACTACCAGAACGTTAGCATTCGATTGGGTTTCCTGCTGGTACTTGACCTGACAGGGACGAACAATGAGGGCACGCCGCACGTTCGATCGCTGATTCAATGCCGTGCGATACATAGAATGGGAGAGTCCGAGCCACGGTACGTCGTGATCGTTAAGGTGCCGGGGCGGCGTTGCGTGCCAAGTGCAATCAGTAAGAGTGCAAAGCCATCTGCCACTACCGGCAAGCCAAAGCCTAAAAGAACTCAGAAAGCTAGAGCCGTGGGGCGGACCACCAAGAATCAGCCTGTATCGCTTTAAGTCTCGTCGTGAGGCTGGCTACGGCGATTTAGGGGCGAAATTAGCCGGGCCTTACCTCTACCTCGTTCGGTGTGAAGTGTTAATCACGTTGCGTCTGGCTGGAGCGTATGGCAAGAGTGGAAATTCCACGGCTCCGGTGAGTCTTTCGCATGTCATCTATTAGTGTCCGAAATATGTCTACAATTTTCGGACATTTCTTCTTGCTAAGTGTCCGAAAAAGTTATACAAATATCGGACAGGAGGCCATGTGTCAGATATCAAATCCGCCATTTCGTCGCAAATCAACGCTGCAGGTCCAGGCCACGTCTGGGTACCGACTGACTTTGCGCACCTCGGCAACCGGGATGCGATCGACAAGACCCTCCAGCGTATGGTGCTGGCGGGAGATTTGCGGCGTGTCGACCGAGGCTTGTACGACAAGCCCATCATCAATCGCCTCACCCAGCGCCCCACGACCCCAGACTATCGGGCGATCATCGATGCTATCGCACGGCGTGACCAACTGCGTTTGCTTGTGGATGGAATGACCGCCGCCAATGACCTTGGCCTAACGGATGCTGTCCCAGCTCGCGTTACCATCCATACCGACGCGCGTCGCCGGGCGATCAAGCTCGATAAACTCGTCATTGACTTCAAGCAAACTGCTCCCAGTCGCCTATATTGGGCAGGCCGCCCTGCCATGCGAATCGTACAGGCCCTGCATTGGCTGAAGGATACGCTGGTTGTCGACCATGATCGCATTGTCAGCCGACTGAATCGACTACTCGTCGATTCCGATCAGGGAACTGCAATCTGCCAGGATTTGCGCAACGGGTTCAGCGTGCTTCCGGCGTGGATGCAGGACCTGATCCGTGATCTGCCCGGTTGCGATCCTCGGGACACCGAATCAGGAACCTCGCCAATACATAGTGGCGTGAAATCCTCAGCCGACTCATCGCGGCCCGAAGGCGTAAGGAGAGCCAATTGAATCCGTCTTTCCGCGAAGTCATCACCGCCGCCGACGGCGATCGACTCGATTTGTTTCTCGGTGCCGCAACCCGTATGGGTACGGCGGTTCAGAACGTCGAGAAGGATTTCTGGGTGTGCTGGACTTTGGATGCCTTGTTCAATGGTTTGGCGGCCGGGGGACCTCGTCTCTTGTTCAAGGGAGGTACCTCTCTGTCCAAGGCCTTTGGCCTGATTTCACGTTTTTCCGAGGATATCGACATCACGGTTTTTCGAGACGACTTGGGGCAGGCTGCCGAGGTGGCGGAATTGGATGCCTTGAGCGGAAAGAAGCGTCGAGCACGCCTTGAAGCTATCCGGGTCGCTTGCCAAACCTACATTGCCGGCCCATTGGCGGATCAATTCACTGAGATTGCCGGTGCAGTCATTCCCGATGGTCGCTTCAGGTTGGAACTTGACCCGGACGACAAGGATGGTCAGACGCTGCTGTTCTGGTACCCAGCAGTTACCCCGACAACCAACGATTACATCCGATCTGCCGTGAAAATCGAATCCGGCGCGAAGTCGGCACTCGACCCTCATATCGCGGCATCGGTGAAGCCTTACGTGGTGCAGGATTTGCCGGCACTGGATCTCACCATCCACAACGTCACCACCGTAAAACCGGAGCGTACCTTCTGGGACAAGGTCATCATCCTGCATGGCTTGCGGCAATGGCATGACCGCCGTGGCGAATTACGGCACGGCGGTCAGCGTGTCTCGCGTCACTACTACGATGTACACCAGTTGATGCAGGCGTCCGCATCGCCGGAGTGGCAGGCCGACCAGGCACTCGCCATGGATTGTGCGCGCCATGCCCGACTGTTCTTTGGAAGTGCTGATCTGGGCTTGGATATCGCCTATCCAGGGGCATTTACGCTGGTCCCGAGCACTGCGATGCACGAAGCCTTATCCAAAGACTACGAAGCTATGGCCGGCATGGTCTTTGGCGAGGTTCCGAAGCTTGAAGCGGTGCTGACCAGCGTCGAGCAATTCGAACAGACCATCAACAGCGCCATGAATGCGGACAAGTTGGCGCAAGCGGAACAGCCTACATGAACGATTACTTCAGCGACCGGGAAAACGGACCACGAGCCCGAACCGAGCAGGTCATTTCGCCTGAGGTCTGGGCTGGTTTGGTGGCGACTGTGCAGGCGCTGATCAACAGTGGAGCCTTTGGACTGCGTTTTCCGGAGCGCTGCCCGGATGGGCAAGCCATCTGCGGCTGTGACGAGGGTGTCATTGCCGCTTCGGTCATTGCAGAAATGCCGGGATTGACGTGGCCGCTCGAAACGTCCCGGCTGGGGGATGACGGATTCCTGCGTCAGCAGGAGCCATTTGCACCGGACACGTTATTGATCCTGGATTTCGTCGAGTTCGTCTACGCATCGGTGGCGAAGCCGATTCCAGGAAGGCTCCACGACTTTTTCAATCACCACCATTTCACCTTCGATCAGCAATCCGGACAGGAGGAGTTCCGGGCGACGCTCAATCGCATCTTTGCGCGCAATGGCGTGGCCTTCGAAATGCTGTCAAATGGTCGTATCGTGCGTATTCTTCCGCCTGTGCTGGGGGATGACCTCAAAAGGATGGTATTCCGGACGGGGGACAGAATCCTCGACTACATGTTGGAAGAAAGCCGCGCTAAATTTACCGACCGAAATCCACTCCTGCGGCGGGAGGGGCTGGAGCGTTTGTGGGACGCATGGGAGCGACTCAAATCGCTCGCAGATCCCGAAGACAAGAAGAAATCGATCAAGATCATTCTTGATGCTACCGCCGAAGAGGTAGCGCTTCGGCAGCGGCTGGAAGACGAAGCAAAAGAACTGACCGATATCGGTAACAGCCACCTCATTCGGCACACCGAACTCAAGCAAATCCCGGTCATCGACGTGGATCACGTCGATTATCTGTTCCATCGCTTGTTTGCGATGATCCAGTTGTTGCTCCGAAAGAAACGACCCGTCTAGCGATTTCGGCGGCGCTTGGTAGTGGCAATAGCGATTGACTGGAATCAGGGGCTTGCTGACGGCATTTCCGCGATTAGCCTGATATCAGGAGGTCGATATGCGGAAATTTTTCTTCTTCGCGATCCTGGCGATAGGGGCAGGGATCGGATTGCTGGTTGCTATCGCAGCAAAAGGTGAATGGGGTGCAGGGGCAGTCATGGTGGGTATTGGGCTGCTCTTTGCCGTTCCGCTCGCCAGTGCGTTGACGGGCATTGGACGAGGCCGCAGGAGGTTGCGGCGGCGAAGGAGTGGTGGCGGAGCAGGGGGCGCGTCCAAGTCTTTGTTCAAGGGCGATGTTCCCATTCGGCGCTGGGATCGGTAGCAGTTACTTCTTCGACTTGATCAGATCCTGCACGGCATCCTTTGCGCTACCTACCGTTGCCTCTCCATCTTTGTAGACCTGCCTGGCTGATTGCCACATCAGCGACTTCTTCGATGCCAATATCCCGTCGTCAGTCTTGATGATTTCAGCCTTGCCGTCGAATTCTTCGCGCTTCGCAGCGGCCTCGCCGTGAATCTGGACGGCGCGTTGCTGCACTTCCTCGCGCACGGGCGAAGGTGGTTCGGTTTTCTGTTCCAGCGGACGACTTGGATTGCTGCCAAACCGTGAGGCCTTGCTCACTTGAGCCTGGTGGGTTGCCTTGATGTCAGGTGTGATGGCGACATCATGCAACTGCTCTTTATGGAGGTCGCGAACGTCACCAAAAGAGGTCGGGAGGCTGCTCCCATCCGAAATAACCCGGTTCGGGCGCAATGACTGGCGGGCCAGTTCGGCCGACATCAAGGCGTGAGCGGCGGCGCTGTTGCCGCCATAGGCCTGGGCGTACCGGAGGAACATCTCCATGTTGTGCGGGTCTTGGGCGATGTCGATGGAGATGGATTCACCCTTGTCGTAGGCGGACGATACGCGTTCCGCAAAACTGGTACGGTCGGCAAGGGTTGCATCCGCCCGCTCGGAACGGGCTCGCGTCGAACCGAGGCGGGACGACATCTCGCGGGCCTCGCTCGCGTCGTTCGAGAGCGCCTGTAAATAGCTGTCGTCCCTCGATACGCGGTCACCGAATTGTTTGAAGGCTACCAACTGCTCGCCGCTCAGGCTGGCCAACGCTTTCTGCTCCTGGGCGGAAAGGCTCGACTGATAGGACTTGTCGGCGCTGGCGTGAAGTTCAGCACCTGCAACTTTGGCATTCACGCCGACATGGGCGGCCGCACCGAAAGCGATGCGCGCAACCTGCGCCTGGCTAAGGCCGGTACTCTGGGCAACGCTTTGCGTGATCTGATCCAACTGGTTCAGCGTGTCGCCCATTTGCTCGAAGCTGCTGGCGCTGGAACCGCTGCTGTTGCGCGTGGAGCGAACCTTGTTAAGCCCGCGAGAGAACACTTCAGACAGTGCTGCCGATTGCTCCATCGTCGCTGTCGTGGCTTCACCTCGCGCTGCGTCGACCTGCCGGCTGGCTTGCTTAACATCCTGTTCGGATACACGCATCGAGACTACTCGCGAAGCGAATCCCTGATTGCGCAACAGGCTGACCGCAGTTCGGCCGGTGAGCGCGTTTGACGAAAACGTATTTCCGGAGAGGTCGTTTTGCCAACTGCTCATGAACGCCGACGTACGGTTGGGCGCCAGTTGCATCTGGTCCATACCGACGTTTCCCATTGAGACGTTACCAACGGTGGCGGCCGAGGTTCCGCCCGAGATCATTCCTTGCAACCCAGACAAGCCACCGACCAGCGCTGTTCCGAAGTTTTCCATGCGCTTCAGGGCGGCCCAGGCAATGAAAGGAATGCTGATGGCGAGGTAACCGACAACAGCCTCACCCGAGATCGCCCGCGAGTAGATCGTCGACGCAGTCTGCAATGCCAGCGATTTGCCCCCCGTTCCGAGGTCGGCAGCGGCGGCGAGATCGTAAGCCGCGTAGATCGAAGCCATGTAGTTCAAGATGGCATAGAGCGGTGGCCACAACTGGATCCAGATCAGTACGGCCGCATAGCCTTTGAAGGCCAACATCGTTTCGCGACCGCTGGTGAGCAGGAGCAGCAGGACCATGAGGGGGAACATCGCGTAGGTCACCGCCTCGATCACGTTTCTAAAAACAGGCAAGGCCTGTTCAGCCACCTTGCCGTAATTGAGCCAGGAGGCGTTCTGCTGGGCCACCGCTTGGGCACGGCCGACCGCCAACACCATCGCCGCCGGATCATTGACCTTCTGGCCGACGATCTTGCTCGTGTCCTCGATCGCGTTGAGCATGGCGTTCTGACGGATGAGATCGGCCGCCGTCGCTGCGGCGGTGGCGATGCTGTTTTTCAGATAGGCCTGTTGGATTTGTCCAGCGATGGCTGCCGCAGCAGCGGCACCGGGTAAGGTTGGGTTGAGTTGAAAAGCCAGGCGCCCCTGGATGCGGGAGATCTGGGCGGGCAGTCGCCCATTGAGGCTCAGGTACACATTGGGGCAGGTATCGACGCCGACACTGCCGCCGGCGCCGGTCAGCGTACTGAAACGCGCCGGATTGGGTGAAGCCATCAGTGGCCAGACATCGTCCGACGCAGAAAAGACCGCCGGATCGAGCGTGCCATCGATCAGATCGTAGGTCGTGCAGTTATGGATGAAGTTGATCAGATCGGTGCGGAAGGCCGGGTCCTGGAAAACCACGTTGCCAGTCTCGCGGATCAGCCGATTACCGAACATCAGTCCGTTCTGCTGGTAGCTCAGTTCGACCGGCAAGGCTCCAGCGCCCGGGATAACCTGGAAGGCCGTCTCGAACAGACTGGTCAGCGTATTGCCGATGGTACTGGTGATGCCGCCCAGCGCGGCCACCCCGAACGGTACATTGCCGACGACTTTGACGGCCGAACCACCGGTCTTGTCCACGATACCCACCGTCACCTTGGGTACGATCAGCACCGAGAAGACCAGCACGACCGTGCCCAGCCACTTCCAACCCTGCAGCTTTTCGGGGGCGAAAGCATAGGCAATCAGGGCCGCCACAAAGCCGCAGAAGGCCACGGCTGCCAGGGCAGCGGCGTAGTCGCCCGAGGCGTGAATCGCCGCCGCGGCATTGAAGACGCCGAACAGGCTGTCGGCGTTCTGGTAAGCGTAGATTTCCCACATGGTGCTTTCTCCTGTCGCGCTATTGCGTCACTTCTACTGCGACAGGTAAGCGGCTTGTTGGCCGAGCATGTCCATCACGTGTTGCGGCATGCTGGAGCGCAGTTGGCGTTCGAGTTGCTCCAAGTGGTTCGATACCGCCCGGAACGAGCCGACCTTCTGGTAAAGCAGGTTTTTTTCCTGGGAAAGTTGCGTGAGCATGGCCTGCGCCCGCTGCCGGACCTGGTTGGCCTGCTCCCGTTGCGACTGCTGCAAGGTGTAGTTCTTGTCCAGCGCAGCCATGCCCAGACGCAGATTGCGTTCGAGGAAAACATAGGCGTAGTCGGCGGCAATCACGTCGCGGTACTGGGCGATCAGGCTATCGGCCAAGCCCGATCCCGGGATGCTGGTGCCGATGGACAACATCTTGTAGACCGGCTCGGTGGTCTGGTTCACGAAGCCGACCTCGATCGAGTTATTGGGGATGGCGGTGCGCGTCGTGATCTTCTCGGCAATGGAGCGCATGATCGCCTCGACCTTGGCGGTAAATGGCGTGTGGGTATAGGCGGTGTTCAGGGTGACGACGTCGCAATTGCTGTAGTCGTTGCACTTCAAGACATGCTGCACGACATCCTTACCGGCGGCCGCACCCTGGCCGTAGAGCAACTGGCTGATCGAGGTCAGCGTCGGGGCGATCGGCTCGGGGTCGCGGGCCGACTCTTCCGGGTAATAGATGATGGTGCCGACCAGACTCATGATCAGTTCGCGCTCTTGATCATCCAGATAGGCACCGGTGTACTGCAAGGCTTTCCAGGTCAGGTTGCCGACGAAGGGTGCCTTGTTTTTCACCTTCGGGTCGCCCGAGGAGCGTGCTGACGACAGAATGCTGGGCCGATCCGTCGCACAACGCCGCCGCGCCGCATCGCGGTCGCTTTCCATGCCCATCTCGATGGCCAGATCGGCACAGGTTTCCTGCGAACTGTAGCCAATCGATTCGGCCGCTGTGCTGACAATGGCCTTGGCGGTTTCGCAGGAATTGATCCGGGCATTGTTGATCCAGGTCTCCAGCCCCTTGGCCCACTTGGTCAATCCGCCGAGCAAAGGCGAGACCGCTTCCAGGGCGAGTTGAAAGGCGATCCCCGGCAGGGCGGCCGTGATGTTCTTCAGCATGTTCTTGAACTCGGTCGCCGAAATGTGCGAGAAGGAACCGCCAAAGACGTCGATGCCGCCGCAGCCGGCCTTGGCGCTGGGGAACTGGATGGCGGCCAGCTGATAAACCTTATTCGGCGAACGCATCATCAAGTTGCCGCCGGTGTAGGTATTGAAGGTTTGGCCGCGGAAGGCACCCGGTGCCGTGTAGTTACCAATGGCACCCAGATTGTTGAACATGTTGTTCACCTCGCTGTTGAGGTCGCCGGCGTGAAGCTCAAAGGACGGAATCGCCAGCAGCAACGCCATGAGCGCGGCAGCAGTCCGCCGAAATGGGGAATAGTCGTAATGTTTCATGGCGCCTCCTGGGGTATGGCGAGACCTTGCGTGGTGGTGGGCAGCAGGGCCTCGGCTTGCGGAGCGGACACCGTGGCGATGCGCTCAAGCAACTGGGATTCCGAGAGCACGCCGAAGCCGATGGGGGAGATCTTTCCGGTGAAGGGTTGGGCCAGAAAAACGGCGGGTACCTGGCTGACCTTCAGGGCGGTGGCAATGCCGTTGTCCGGGCGGGCATTGGGAAAACTTGGCAGCGGACCACCGTCCACGCTGATGGCGACAACCTGGATGCCGTGTCGGGCCTGGAAGGCTGCCAGTGTCGGTGCGAAGGCATGGCAGTACGGACAGTCCGAGCGATAGAAGAAGAACAGCACGTGATCCTTGCCGAGGTCGGCAATGGCGCGCGAACGATCCACCAACTCGGCTTGGTCGAAGACTTCCAGGGCCTTGGCATTGACCGGGCGGCCCTGCACGGTCGGGTCGAGTTGCGGTGTAGCCCAGGCCACGCGCTGCGCGACGTCGGCGAAATAGGAAGCACGGGCGACGACCTGGAATTCCAGTTCCATGTAGCGCCGGACATTGGCTTCGCTCGGTCGCATGATGGCGATATTGCGCGTCTCTTCCAGGGTTTTCTGGAGACGTTCGAATTCGACCAGTTCTGGTGCCCGCGGTGGTTGGGCTGGTGGCGCAGTTGCTATAGCCTTGCCCGGCGGTAATGGGTGTTCGATCTCTTCTGGCGCGGGCACTTCATAGAAATGCCAGCCGCGCCAACTGTCGGCCCAGTAGCGGGAGACTGCATCCTGAGCCACTGCAGTATGGCTGCCGAGGATCACGGTGAAGGTCAGCAGCAGCGGGAGGGCGGGGCGGTTACGGATCGTCATGCGTGGCCCTACTTCAGGGATTGCGGTGGCTGGCCATCGAGGCAGTAATTGATGCCGAAATCCATGGTCTGGCGGCGCGGAGTCGAGGCACCGGGCAGCAAAACCCCGTCCTGCCAGAACCTGACATTCAAGCGGGCACAACCGGCCTGGGCGTAGCGCTTCTCGGTCGTGACATCAATATAGATTGGCGAGGTGGTAGCAAAGCGCTGGGTGAGCGCTTCGGCGATCTCGCCGCTGAGGATGGCGTGGGCCTCGCCATCAACTGAACGAAGGGCGGCCAACATGACCGGCCGCGGATCCGCGACCGGGGCTCTGGGCACCTCGTCGGCGAGGACGAGTGATGCGAATCCGGCGATCAAGACGGCGGTATAGGCGATCTTCATTGGCACTTCCCCTGTCCGTAGTAGCAGGTTGTCAGGCGGGCGGCATTGCTGCCCTGTAGCGCGCCGGCATTGGGCAGCGTCGGGACGATGGAGGCGTAGAACTCGGTGAGGTCCATGGCCGAAAAGTCGAGGCTTTGGAGTTGGGCAATGGTGAACCCCGAGCAGTCGGGGCTTTCCCCGGAGCCCCAGCCCTTGCCGACCTGCACGCGGCCCTGCTCATTGACGATGCGGGCCAGTTTGCTGTTGAAGCAACACTTGCCGGTGCTGTGTTCGAGGCAGGAGACGCACTTGCCGAAGAGGCGGAAGCAGGAGGAGCACCAGGTGCCGACGGTATGGCACAGGCCGGCCCCTTCCTTCATGGCGAGCTTTCCTTCTTCCTCGTTGCAGGACGACATCGACATGATGATGTAGATGACGATCGCGATAACCAGCGACCAGGGGTCGAAGGCGACGACCAGGCTTTCACCGGAATAGAGCACGGCCGAGCTGGCCGGCAGAGCCGTACCGTTGACCGCGACGGTGATGCCATAGGTCGTGAAGCTGCCGCTGAAACCGCCACCCAGTAGCAAGGCCTGCATCCCTTGATAGAGAAACTCGCGGTTCTGGGAATTCATCAACACGTCGTAGACCAGACTCGAACCGGTTCCGAACATGCTCTGATTGGTCATGCCGGCGCCTGCCGAATCGGAACTGCAACAGTTCTTCAGCAGGCGATCGCGACAGCGATTGCCTTCCCCTTTGAAGACCTGCATTTTTGTGGTGTCGAGATAAACGCCGGCTTCACGTCCGGCTTCCATCAGCGACATCGAACGGGCGAAGTCGGCATCGTTGGTGTAACTGGTATTGAAGCAGTTCGCACCCAGGCAATAGACGTTGGCCGGGCAGTTCGAAACGGTGGTTGCGGTCTGCGCTGCAACCGGGCAGGTATAGGTGTCCTGGGTGATCTCACACAGCCCGCTGCCGACATTCATCTGTTTGCAGGTGCTGCTGGCTGGCGTGCAGCCGCTGCTGGCCAGCGGCGCGCACTCGTCGACCGGTGCGCCCGAAGTGCAGGTCAGGGTGCGCTCATAGGACCAGCAGGCGCGGGTCACGGGGCGGCCTTCGATGGTCTTGGTGGCCGGGCCGTCGACACAGGTGTCGGCGGTGCTGATGGTGCACCGTCCGTCAGCATTCAGCACGGCACTCTTGTCGACCCAGACATCGGTCTCGTGTTGCACCATGGCGGGTTGGACGAAGGACAAGGGCAAGTTCCACTTCACAAGCCCGCCAAATCCACTGAACTGAAATATGTAGTTGCAGGTCCCGGCGGTGCAGCCTGAACCCGGCATCATGGTGACCGTGAACGGGCTCCAGCAATGGCCCTCCCAATGGGGGGATAGATTGGTGACATAGGTGGCCTGGGTCGCCGGTGCGGTCGGCAGGTCCACGGTCTGCCAGCCGATGCAGGCCCCTTGCCCACCGGCCGCATAAAAACGAAAACGTTGCAGCCCGTCGCTGCGCAGTTGGCATTGCGCTTCCGCGACCATGTAGTCGGCGCCGTTGCGATTGACCTGACCATGAGCCAACCAGGTGCCTTCAGTACAACTAGGCTGGAGATTTATCTCAACCGTTAGATCGCGCCGTGTCGTGTAGTTGCCGACACCGCTGTAGCGGTTGCAGACCTTGGTCATGGTGCCCGCCGCGGTGCTGACCTCGGCGGTGGTACAGCCCGAGTAATAGTCGGCCAGGCTACCCAGCGCGCTCGATGGGTTACGGGTGATGTCGCGGGCCGCAGTGACCGCCGGATCATAGGCGGAGATTGCCGGGCGGGGTGTATTGGCCGATGTCAGCGCGCCGTCCTGGGCCTGGCAGACCGGGTCGTTGGCGCTGGCCGCGCAGGTGCTCAGGCGGACGTTGGCCGCACCGGACAGGTTGGGCTGGCCGTAATACGCCGTTTCCGGTGGCGTCGTGGTGTACTCCGGTACGGCACTTGAGGCGCTGGGCATGTTCACCGTGCCGCGAATGACCGGGTTGGCCACCTGGCCGGCGGCGGTGCCCTCCTCAAACGGTCCGGCGATAGCGGCGCTCTGCGTCGTGACGAAGCAGAACAGCGTGATCCAGATGATCAGGCGGCGCATGGGGATCACCTATTCTCTGATGCGTTTCAGGAAGAGTTCGGCAGCCGGACCAAAGGCAGGCGCCGAGCGCTGCATGTGCTCCAGCGCGTAATCCAGGCTGACGTCACCAGTTGACCGCAGGAAACTGTCGGCAGGGGCGCAACTGCCGCTGGCGCAGGCGACGGGACGTGTGCCGTCGCGCACCAAGACGAAGCTGGGTACTTTGCTGATGGCGAAACGGTCGAAGGCCAGCGGATCGATCTGGATTGCTACCTGCCGTTTGCCGATCAAGCCCTGGACCTGGGCAACCGTGTCGCGCAGCGAACCGTTGGCAAAGCCGCGGATGACGATGGTGGCCTTGGCCCGTGCCGCCTGGTCGACCAGACCTTGCAGCGTGGCGCGGGGCATGGTCAGGCTGACGAAGATGAAAAGTCCTGGACCTGTAGTGAGCCCCTGGGCCTGAGCCATCGCGTCGGATTGCCCGGCAAAGCCGCGGGCCAGCGCTTCCAGGTCGACCGGGACGAGTGTTGCCGGCTTGGGGAGAGCCTCGATTTTCGGGCTGTTCGGCGGCGCGGATCGGTATCCGGCATCGCTCGGCAGGGCGTACTTCTGCCGCGCCAATTCGATATCTTGCTCGGTGACGGTGGGTGTCTCGCGCCGGGCGCGTTCGATCTCCGCTTCCGTGACGACCGGCGAAATCTGGCTCTGGGCCGGGCTGCCGATAGCAAACGCGGCGCAGAGACCGAGGAGCAGGGGGGTGAGGAAGTGATGGAGGTCAGTAGCCGACACAGCAATTCCTTTTGCGAAACAACATGAAGGCGAAGTCCTCACCGCGTACTGGGTATTCCTTGCCGGCCCCCCAGAGCACGGTGGTCCGCCCGAAGGGCTGGCAGCAGCGGCCGCCTTCCTTGTCGGTGTTGGGAATGGGATAGGTGAGCTGGGTTTTGTAGGCGGTCTTGTCCATCACCGGCTCGAAGTACGGTCCGCACAGGCCGTCTTTGCCATGCCAACCCCAGGCCACCAACTCACGGTGCATCTTGGCGCTCAAGCGCTGGGCCATCAGCGCGGCCGTACGGACGCCACCCAAGTGGTAGGGGACGTGACCGTTGAGGGGATAGATGCCGCCCTGACAACCGGCACACCAGAACATCTCGCGTATGCCGAAGCCGACCGAGGCCGCCACGCAATCGGCGGCACAAGCGGCAATGGCGACCGGATTGGCGAACAGTACGGCATCGGGATTGAGGATCAGGGTGAGTTCGTCGTCGGCCCACAGGGGATCGACTTCGGTCATGTAGGCCAGATCGAAGGAACTCTTTTCGAGGCAAGGGAAGTCGGTGACCACTTCCAGCCAGTACATCACCAGGTTCAGGTAGTAATGCGCCTGATAGAAACCGCCACCGTCGCCATCACCTTCCGGACGGGTAAAGCGAGCCGCCTCGGGGGCCGGGATACCCGGGTCGAGGTCAACGCCGCCGAGGGAGACGAGGCAGAAGGGTTTGCGCACCACTTCGACATGGCGCGCCGGCTCCCAGAAGCCGATGGACAGACCGATGATCGGATTGACAAGGCAACTGCAGACGGGATTGGGTGGATTGTCGGTATCCTCCTGGCCGCCGACGTTGGCGATGCGCGCACTGCCAATGCTGATCGGCAGGATGCAGGACCAGCAGATATCGGTGATCGGATTCGGAAACTTGCCGGTGCAGGTGGCGGTACCGGCGGCCAGGGCCGGCGGAGTGGAGAGGCCGAGGAGTAGCGCCAGGAGGATAGGAAGTCTGGCTACGAAGCACCGTTGGCTCATCGCACGACCTCCAGTTCGTCGATGCGCAGGCGCAGCCCTTCCTGCGATACCAGGGCAGGAACCCGGGTAATGCCTAGGCGGCGGGTAAGAAGACCCTGCTGATCGAAGTAGACCGGCATACGCCATGACTTCATCAAGTCCAGGTAGGAACCACCGACCAGGATTGGTTTGAGGCGTCCCTGATAGAAGGCGATCAACTGCCGGGCACGGCCGACCTGGGCTGGATCGCGTCCATCGAAAAACAGCAGATGCCGGGACAGCGACACCACTTCCAGCGGGTTCTTGCGGGTGCCGGCGGCAAATAGCAACTCGCCCCGGGGGCCGAGGATATTGCGGTCGAGCGTGAAGCTCGGGTCGAAGTAGAAGGTCCTGGCCATCTCGGTCAAATGCAGGCCGGCGACCGGTGGCGGGTTTCTCACGGTGGCGATACCGCGTTCCCGGGCTTGATCTTCCAGGCGCTTGAGTTCGCCGCTACGCTCCTTGGCGCGTAGGCGCTGTTCGATCATTTGCAGCAGATGCGGTTCGCTGATCTCATAGCTTGGCCCGATGACGCCCAGATCAAGGGCTCTCGCGCCTGGCGTGACCAGCAGCAGTGCGAAGACCAGGGGCGGGATAGTGACCAGGCGTTTCATCGTGCTGCCTTGCCCGGACAGTGGATCTGTCCGGCGAGTTGTTCTCGGCCGGCGGTGTCACCCAGATGGTTCGCCCGGATCAGTGCCATCAGCACCGGATCGCCGTCACCGTCTGCCATGGCCCGGCGCAATTCGGCCGGCGTCAGGGGGCGACCGCAGCGCCGTGCGAAAGCTGCGAGGTAATCTCGGGCCCCGGTCTCGGCGGCTGGAGCAATCTGCCGGAGCAGGCCGAGATAGTCGGCCAGTGGCACGTTTTCAGAGGGCTGAACGCCTTGTGTCACTGGCGTGCCGACCAGAGGGCTCTGGGCCCATACGGCGGAATTTGCCAGAAGGCCGAACAAGCCGAGGGTAAAGAGGGAGCGGGGCATAGCTGGCGTCTCAGAACAGCGGGACCACAACGCCGATCACCTGCTCTTCCCGGACCAGGCCACTTTCCTGGTAGCGCGAGTCGAAGGAGTCGGGGCTGGAGCCCTGCACGTAGTAGTAGCGGGGTGGGATGACGGTCGGCGCAATCGGCGCGAGTGGCCTGCGGTCGTAGGCCTTTGTCTTGGCCACACCGACGTCCTCTCCATTGATGGCGACCTGCCGGCCGCTGACGGTTACGGTATCGCCCGGCAAACCGCGCACGATCTTGAAGAAAGGCTGACCGAGTAATCCCGGATAACGCCGCTGCGCCTCGCCGGCAAAGGAAAAAACGATGAAGTCGCCCCGCTGCAGGGGGTGCGGGCCGTGCTCCAGCCAAGCAACGCGATACGGCAGGCTCGGTGTCCAGTTGAAAAGGATAGGCACGCGCGGTGTCGCATCGACGAAGAGGCGGACATAGGCCAGGCTCCAGATGGCGACGATCGGCAGGTAGAGGTACCAGCGCTGGCGGGCATGGCGCAGGAAGTCGGCAACCCAACCGAAGATGCGTTGCCCGTGGCCGGGGCGTGCTGCAGGTATGGCGATTGCCTGTTGAAGAGGATCGCTGTTCATGGTGCAGTCACCTTTCTGCGCAGTGTGGCCGTCAGATCAACGGTGTTCGGGGTCGGTCCGGCCACTGCCGTTTTGAGGACGACCAGGCAGCCGCACTCGCGCGGCAATTCCTCGAGGGCGAGCGGCAGGCGCTGGGCGAAGGTACGTGCCATGAACAGTGCTTTTTGCCGGTCTTCCTCGGAGCTGGCCTTGGTCAGGATCTGGGTGAATTCGGCTTCCTTGGCGCGGTACACCTCGGCCACATCAACCACGCCGATGACCAGCGCGGGGCGCAGGACGAGACGGTCGTAGGCAGTCAGGGCGGCACTCACCACGAGTAGCGTCAGCAAGCCATGGCGCAATAACTGGGATGTGTTCGGTTTCATACCGTATGCCCCCGATGGCGCAGTAGTTCGCTGATCGCCTCGTCGATGGACAGGCCTTGGGCGCGTAACTCGTCGATCGGGGCGTTGTCTTCCAGCTTGTTGGAGAACAGCAGGTGGGTGGCCGGATCGAGGATGTTGCGGGCGACCCCTTCGCCGACCGGCGACGAGATGTACAACTCGGAGAAGACGCCGGCCTCGGTGCGCAGGGAGTTCAACAGCCGCTTCTTCGGTTCGTCCATGGTCAGCCGGCCCTTGCGGTCGAGCATTTCGATGGACTCCGGTTTCTGACGGAGCAGGAAAACCCAGTCCGAACAGTTGAAGGCCGCTTCCATCTGGGTCGAGCCGTAGAAATCGTCGGCACTCTGGGTTGCGGTGCCGAGGGCGCCGCCGTACTTGCGGGCGCGCCGCGCGGCTTCCTCGATGACGGCGGCCTTGACCGGATCGTCGGCGCCGATGTCGCCCAGTTGCTGTTTCAGTTCATCGACGAAGAGCACCTTGCGCCGGTTGCGAGTGAGGTACATCTCGCCGGTAATCCGGTGGAGCAGCAGAATATTGACCACCGCGTGCAGGTCGGGCCGACGTTTCAGTTCCTCGTTCTCGATGACGATGAAGTCATTGGAAAAGTCGATGTTGTTGCGGCCCTCGAAGAAGCGCTCGTATTGCCCGCCGCGCGAGTAGGGGTTGAGCATGATGGCGAGGTCCTTGATGCGCTGGTCGCCGACGACGCCCAGTTCCTCGATGCTCCCGCTCTTGAAGGCATCGCGTAGCCCCGTGATGCGCAACTCATTGCCGTATTCGCGCCAGAGCTTGAGGACCATGGCCGAGATGGCCTTGTATTGCACCTCTTCCAGGGTGTGCTGCATCGAGCACATCTTGGCGATGCCGGGCACCAACATGTCGATGTCTTCGTTGATATCGACGATGTGGGTGAACGGGTCCAGGCAGATATTTACGTCGGGCCGGAACTCGATATAGGTGCCCTTGGCCTTGCGGCACAGCTTCTCGAAACTGCGACCGAGATCGAGCATCCAGACCTTGGCGCCGATGGCGCGGTAGGACCAGGCCATTTCGTTCATCAGTACCGATTTGCCCGAGCCGGGGGCGCCGATGATGGCGAAGTTGTAGTTGCCGAGATCATTGTCGAAAATGTCGAGGGTCATCAACTGGCCGCGCCGTCCCCCGAAAACCAGGGCCGGTGTGCGCGTGCCGCGCCACTCGGCAATCAATGGCGCCATGTGGATGGCATTGGCCATCGTCTTGCGCGTGACGCGGCGCATTTTGACCAAGTCCTTGTGGAATTTCTCGGTCAGCGTCATCGGCAGGCTGGCGAGTAATGCCTGGCGGTGCATGTAGGCGTCGGCATTGAGCTGGAAGCCGCGGCCGCGCCAGATGGCATTGGCGGCTTCATGGGCGGCGACCGCTTTGTTGGGTGCGGTGAATATCGCCAACTGGTGGTAGAGGCTGACCAGGTTGCCGCCGGTGTCAATGGCATCGGCCGCGGCGGTCCAGTCCTGCAGCTTCTTGTTCACATCCGGCATGACGTCGGCCATCTTTGATTTGGCGTTCTGCGTCGCCCGCACATGATTGGCGGTGACCACCGACTTGGTGAGGTTGGGGTCGAGGACCTGGACGCCGAGGGTGAGCAGAAACGGTGCGCTGTACTGCAGGGCCGGCTGCATCAGGTCGCCGATCAGCGACCCCATCTGCCACAGCGCGAAGCGTTCCGGAAAACTCTTGATCGAGTAGAAGCGCGCCTCCAATACATCGGGACTGGCTTCCTTCCACAAGGTCAGGCCGCTCGGATGCGGGTCCTGGATGGTGTCGAAGTCCACGATCTGGTCGCGCAGTTCGCGGCCGTCGTCGTAGTTGAGGTCCGGCGCATCGGTCTGCGAGATGCGGTCGGGATTGGTGAACAGCGCACACCAGTTGATCAGGTCGGCGGCATCGCAGACGCGATTGGGCAGCGAGGCCGAGCGCAGGCTGGACGACATCGAATCGCGCAGGGCGAGCAGTTCGTCGCGCTTGTTGAGGTCTTCCGGGTCGCCCGGAAAGGCGACGCTCAGCATTAGGCGGAAATCCCGGATCGTGTAATGGAAGCCGGCGGTCAGCGACTTCTGTGCTCCCTGCAGCAGGTGGTCGACGCGCTGGCGGGCCAGTTTGCGGAACAGATTTTCGTTGCGCGCCGGGCGGCCCCATTGTTTGGCCTGCTCGGCCTGGTCCTCATCCTCGACCCGCAGATTGGCGTACTGGCGCAACTGGCTGCGCACCTGCGGCGAGGCGAACAGATGGAACTGGATACCGGTGCCGGGCGGGCAATTGGCGTAGAGCGAAATCAGCACTTCCG